>SWCD01011737.1_pt1 | contig 131386 bp, 131 predicted proteins | sample 4693011 | NCBI WGS metagenome assembly SWCD01 (sample SAMN10267278, study PRJNA491770) | bioreactor metagenome | isolation source: DHS bioreactor inoculated with marine | place: Japan: Omine Ridge, Nankai Trough
TTTTTTTTGAGATAATATCAGGTGGAATATAACTCGCTTCAACAAAAATAAGCCCTTTATCTCCAATAACCATTGAAGATTTCTCTTGAATGATACCGACAGTGGAAGCTATCTCTTTTGATTTTGTAACTGCGTATCCTTGGTCATCTTCACAGAGTGTGATTTTCGCCATCTTCTCATCTTCATCTTTGAAGAATTCATGTTTATATGCACGTAAAATAACTCCCGTACTTTGAGTTACATATAGCATCATGGCTTCTACACATGTATCTCGAACATCTTCGATCTGAGCAAGTCTTAATTTTACAACCAATGGCGGCACAAGCTCTTTTAAATCAATTGCTTTATATCTTAGGTTTACATCTAAATTTTTCTCGTAAGAGAGAGAAACAATTCTACCAACCCCGCGTTTATCATCATTGTCCGTAACCGTGTACTCTTTCATTGGTCTATCAAATGCCGCACTTAAATCTCTTGCAACACCTCTTATACTAAGACAATCACCTCGGTTCGCAGTAAGTTCAATTTCGATAAGATCATCATTGAAAACCTTGTTCTCAGAAATCTCTTGTCCAATTTTATAATCGCCTATACTTTCATCAACTTCCAATATCCCAGAACCAATATCTGGAAGTCCAATCTCAGTTGCTGAACATATCATCCCTTCTGATTCAATACCACGTAACTTAACTGGTTTAATGACCAATCCACCAGGCATTTTAGCACCTATCGTAGCGACAACTACATGAAGTCCAGCTCTAACGTTTGATGCACCACAAACGATTTGACGAGTACTTGTTCCAATATCAACTTGACAAACATTTAACTTATCTGCATCTGGATGTTTTTCACACTCAACAACTCTTCCAAAAACAACCTTTTTAGGCGTTCTATACTCATGTACTCGATCTACTTCTAAACCTATGGAGTTAAAAGTTTTTGCAATTTCTTCCGTAGAAAGATCATCTATATCTATCCACTCATTTAACCAAGACTTTGTTACTATCATTGAAACTGCTCCAGTAGCTTAATATCTCCCTCGAAGAGTGAACGAAGATCTCCAATTTGATGTATAAGCATCGCAAAACGCTCTACACCGAGTCCAAAAGCATACCCACTTACATTTTTGTAATTTACAGCTTCAAAAACATTTTGGTCTACAATACCACATCCTAAAACTTCAAGCCATCCTGTATGTGAACACACACGACACCCATCACCTTTACAAAATACACAAGAGATATCTACTTCCGCCGATGGTTCTGTAAACGGAAAAAACGAAGGACGAAAACGAACATTTACCTCACCAAACATAAATTTTAGAAAATCTTCTAAAATATATTTTAAGTTTGCAAAAGAGACTTTACCTTCTTCATCAACAAGTAAGCCCTCTATTTGATGAAACATCGGAGTATGTGTTAAATCATAATCACGACGGAAAACCGCTCCAGGTGCAATCATTCGAATGGGAGGTTGAGTTGTCATCATCGTACGAATCTGTACAGGAGATGTGTGTGTTCGTAGAAGCATTTCATCTTTGAAATAAAACGTATCTTGCATATCACGTGCTGGATGGTATTTTGGAAGATTAAGAGCTTCAAAGTTATTAAAATCATCTTCTACAATAGATCCTGTTTTCACAGAAAAATTCATTGAAGAGAAATACTCTACGATTCTATCCATAGTCTCCATAACGGGGTGAAGTGCACCCGCCTGACTTGAAGTGCTAAACATTGACACATCAATGGCTTCAGCTTGCATTGCACTCTTGAGTTCTTCTGTTTGAAGTGCTATTTTTTTTGCAGTAAACTCATTCATAATGCCTTGTTTATGCATATTTAGATCTTTAGCAATTTGTGCTTTATCTTCATTTGGAGCACTTTTCATTTTAGCAAATTCTGCTGCTAAAATTCCTTTTTTTCCAAAGACTGATATACGTATCTCTTCTAAGGTTTCAACACTCTGTGCTTCTTTTATTTTTTCGTACCACTCTTTCAAATCAGAGTCTCCATAGTTGTAAAAATTTTAAATCATTATATTAAAATATAACTAATAAATAGCTTCATTTCTTCTATTATATGCTACAATAACCCAAAAATAAGGAAATAAAGATGTGTCTATTTTGTAAAATAATCAATAAAGAAATTCCCTCAAACGTTATAGCTGAAAATGAGAATTTTCTCGCTTTTCATGATATTAACCCTAAAGCTCCCGTACATATTTTAGCAATTCCAAAAATTCATGTTGACAGCTTTCATCAAGTTGCTCCTGAAACAATGGCAGGTATGACTGAGTTTATACAAGAGATTGCTGAAGAAGTAAAAATTGAAAACAGCGGTTACCGCGTGATTACAAACATCGGAGAGAATGGTGGACAGGAAGTAAAGCACTTACATTTTCACATACTTGGTGGAGCAAAATTAGCATGGGGACACTTTAGTGACTCTGATCCAAAAAACAACCTCTAATCATAACCAAGACTCAAGTTTCTTTAAGCTTGAGTTCTTAAAAAAAACTACCTACGTTTTCTCCCCGCTCTCTACCTCGTAAAAGCATTGTAAACTCATAAGCTATCATTCCTAGTACTACTGCTGCCATTAAAACAATTCCCATTTCAAACATGATGTATCCTTTAATTTTATATATTATATTCTAGGTAAGAATTTAAAAAAATATAAATAATATGACAAAATGCAATGGAATTTAGATAAAAAGCAGAAATGATAGCTCAACGGAGCTATCTAAAAGTATTAAAAGAGGTATATAGTTATTAACTTGGACAAGACTCGATTGTACCCATGTCAATATTTGCACCACCGCCAGAAATCATCTCTTCGTTTTCACGAATCAGTTTTTGATTATGGGTAATGTCATATGTAATCTTCGTGGTATCACGAATTGTGTTAATGGTAGAACAGTATGTCTCTAAAGATGCCATAACCCATCTTGCCGCTGTAGTATCATCAGCATCAGAGTTAAAGTTATACGTTAAATGAAGAGTATTAAACTTACATGGGTGTGCTTCATTTCTAATAACTTCACCTTCAACGACTAAGTCAGTTACCGTTTTACCTTGATTTTTTGGTATCAAAATGATATCAGTAGCACTACATGTAATAATACCTGATAAAAAGTACTCAATAGGTGAGATTGTTGGACAATCTATAATAAAACTACTCTTAGAAGTTTTCGCTTCAAATTTCATCTCATCTTGGTGTGATACAGTTACTTTCATACTACTGAGCTCCTATATAATTTTTAAAATACTGAAGTTGTTCAAGTGTTCTTAGCGTTGCAGTTCCACCCTCTGATGTTCTTGCATTCATTGAATGACGCAGACCCAAATACTCCATAACATCTTCATCAATTCGCTCATCTATCTCTTTAAGGTACTTAAATTCCATCTCAGAGAGATCAGTTTGCAACTCTTCACCTTTTGCTACTGCACGACCTGTAATAAAGTGAGCTTCACGGAAAGGAATGCCACATTTTTCCACAAGATAATCTGCCAAATCAGTAGCACTTAAGTGACCTATAGCACAAGCTTTTTCCATATTCTGTGCTTTTACTTCCATCGTTTTTATCGCTTCTTTTAAAATCTCTAAAGAAATCTCTGCCGTCTCTACTGCATCAAAAACACCCTCTTTATCCTCTTGCGTATCTTTATTATACGCAAGTGGCAGACCTTTCATCACTGTTAAAAGACCCATGAGGGAACCAAAAACACGCCCTGTTTTTCCACGAAGTAGTTCTGGAACATCTGGATTTTTCTTTTGTGGCATTATAGAACTTCCAGTTGAATACTCATCACTAAGTTCAACAAAGCCAAATTCATATGAAGACCACATAATAATCTCTTCACTCAAACGTGAAATATGCATCATCATTGTTGAGATATTGAAAAGTATTTCAAGTGCAAAGTCTCTATCACTCACAGTATCAAGGCAGTTTACACTCACACTATCAAAACCAAGAAGATCAGCAGTCATACCACGATCAACATTATGTGGTGTTCCAGCAAGTGCGGCACAACCTAGTGGAGAAACATTATTTCGCTGTGCTGAGTTTTCAAATCTTTCTATATCACGTTTAAACATAGAAAGATATGCACCTAGATGAAATGCAAAGTTTATAGGTTGCGCATGTTGTAAGTGCGTCATACCTGGGATAAGTGTCTCTGTATGTTTCTCAGCTACAACTATTACTTCTTGCATAAGTAATTTAATTGCTGTAACTATTTCCTCATTTTTTCGGATAACATAACGTCTAAAATCGACTGCAATTTGATCATTTCTACTTCTTGCAGTATGAAGTTTTTTACCTGCATCACCAATCAGAGCAGTAAGACGTTTTTCTATGCCCATATGTAAATCTTCATCTGAGATTTCCCATTCAAACTCGCCTGACTCTATCTCTTTCATCACTTGCTGTAAACCATCGCTAATTTGCTTAAGCTCTTCATCTGTAAGAATACCCTGCTTAAAAAGCATTTGAGCATGTGCTAAAGAGCCTTCTATATCTTCACGGTACAATTTTCTGTCAAACATTATTGAGGCATTAAACTCATCCAGTAAACTTGAAGCACTTGCACTAAAACGACCTGACCACATTTTATCCATAAGGCATATCTCCGATTTTTAAAAAGTTTTGTATTTTAGCAAAATAAGATGATTTAACAAAGAAGAGGAATATTTTTATAGAGTAAATAGTACCAGTAACTGCAAAAATGCAATCATGGCCTATAGTTTTTGAACTATGTGTTAATTACAAGCAGGAACATTCCCACTATCTTTTGCATACTCTACTAAGAACTGTTTAAGGTGTTTTGATTTTTTTGCATATCTAGTACTTTTAAAGTACTTGTGAGACTTTTTAGCTTTTTTACTTTTTAAGTGGATTTTAGCCAGACCTTTACCTCTTTTCTTCATCCACTTTTTATATTGCCTCATTTTATGCTCAGCAACAAATGCTTGTCCTGTATCATGACATTTAACACACTTCTTCACAAAAACCTTTTGGCCCTTATAGATGGCTGCATTTGATATAGAGAGAGTAAGTATTGTCAACGATAAAAAAATCAAGAAAAATTTTGTCATTAATGCCCTTTATGAGAAATTGAATTCACTTATATTACATTAGCAAATATTATATTTACCTTATATTACTTAAATAAAATATTTAAATCATGATTTAATCACAATTGAAACTTAATTAAAAGATTTTCATCTAAATCCCATAAAGACTTCTCTCGTAAACCCTCTATTACACTTGGTGTACAGTCAACATCATCTGGCCATTCTCGAGTGTAACCATCTATCTTGCCCTTGTTTGTTCCATCTACACCAACCATGAGTCCAGATATAAAAATATCTCGAAGTGCATCTATGTTATTGCTTACTCTCCATAACAACATGTATGAATTAAAAACATCATTTGCTTTTACATCCACAAAAACAACAATTCGTATGTTATTACTTAAAGATACAAGTGCATCAAAGTACTCTTTTACAGGCTGCGTTTTATTAAGGCTAATAACAGTGATAGGATTACTTGTTCTACGCATAAACTGATGTAGGTTGTCTACTTCGGGAATTAATTCTTTTACTTTTGCTAAAAGCTCAGCATCACCTAAAAGTTGTGGACCTTCAACCTTATTTGCTGCAGTTGCATCTATCCCTAACTTACCCCCAACTAAAGTCTCAGGTGAAGAGTGATCAAGTGCATCCAAAATACCCTCTGTTATAAACATGGACTTAGGGGTGAATCTATTGAGTACATAAGTAGTAAAAGACTCATAGTTATCTAATAATGGAGCTTTTTCATCTACAAAGATTGCATGTTTAACAAAACTCATCTGTCCAGCACCCCAAAATGCATGCATAAACTGTTTTGCATGTCCCTTATAGAGAGGTTGCATTTTTCCTAGTATCAAGTTGTGAAAACCTGCATTTTCAGGCATGTGATAATCAAGTAAATCAGGAACTGTCGTTTTTAAAAGAGGGAAAAATATTTTTCCTGTCGCCCACCCCATATATTTATCTTCTAAAGGTGGCTTTCCAACAACAGTAGCTAGATAAGTTCTCTTTTTTTTCATAGTAATTGCAGAGACATCCATTACAGGATAAGGTTCTTCAAGTGTATAGTAACCCGTATGATCTCCAAACGGCCCTTCAGTTTTGAGCTCACTCGTATCTACCCAACCCTCTATAACATAGTCAACATCTTTAGGTATATAAAGAGGTGTCGTAAGAGATTTTACAAGTTGTGCGGGTGTTTTGGTGATGAGTCCATACATTAAAAGTTCATTTACTCCATATGGCAAAGGAGCGGTCGCACACCAAGTGTAAAGAGGATTGCCTCCTATAGCAACACTCACAGGCATCTTTTTACCCGCTTTTTGATACTGGTCAAAAAAGTGTGAGCTATCTTTGTGTATCTGCCAATGCATACCTAACTGTTTTTTATTATGCACTTGCAGTCGGTACATTCCAAGATTTACCATCTCTCCATCAAGAGACTGTGTATATATCTGCCCCATTGTCACAAAAGGTCCGCCATCTTGCTCCCATGTAGTTAAAACTGGAAGCTTATATAAGTCTATCTCATCATCTAAATACTTAATCTCCTGGCAAGCACCCTCACCCTTAAGTTTTTTTGGAAAGATATTTTTAAGAGAAAAAAGCTCTTTTGCCATGGATACCTTATCCATAAAGCCAGCTGGTGGTTTCATGTGCAAGAGTTTAGTTATTTCATCTGCCACAGATTCTATCGTACGACCAAACAAAAGTTCACAACGCTTATAAGAACCAAACACATTCATCAATACAGGCTCTTCAAATTTTTGACCACTTTTTTTATCTACGACATTCGTGAACAGAATTGCTTTTCCACCATCTTTTTTCTTTACTTCAGCATATGCTAAATGAGAAACTTCAAGATATATATCAAGTTCTGTATCAACTATTCTCAGTTCATTGTGCTTTTTTAACAGTGCTATAGTTGTTTTCATTTGTGTTTATAACCTTTGTGGCATTTCATCTTTAAATGCAATTTTTTCTGCATTTTGAAGAAGTTCTAGCGCACCTTTGTCTATCATCTTTTGTGCAAGAGTAATCCCTAAACCATTAGAGTCCTCTGTATTGACTATTACTTTCTCCTGCATAACATTTGTTCCATCAGGAAAACCAAGCATGACTCTGAATATGATTTCATCCCCATTTTTTACAGCATTACAAGCAACAGGCGCAGAACAACCTGCTCCAATTTTAGATATAAAATCTCTCTCTATTTGAGTACATATAAAGGTATCTTCATCTTTTAAAAAGTTAGAAATTTCTTTTAATTTTTCATTCTTACTCACTATCTCTATTCCTAATGCAGCTTGTCCCATAGGAGGTATCATCATATCAAGGGAGAGTTTTTGTGTAAAAGGAATATCTTTGAGTAAATCGAGTCTATGTAGACCAATCCAAGCTAAAATAATTGCATCATACTGACCCTCAGAGAGTTTTCTAAGTCTCGTATTTACATTCCCTCTTAAATCTTTTACTTTTAAATCAGGTCTCTTTTGTAGCAGTTGCATTCGACGTCTTAAACTCGTAGTTCCTACAACTGCACCTTTTGGTAAGTCATCGAGTGTAGCATATGTATGTGAAAGAAAAACATCACTCTGATCTTGTCTTTGTGTCACGCCACTAAGCTCAAGCCCTTCGGGTATATAAGTAGGAACATCTTTTAAACTATGTACAGCCATATCTGCTTCACCAGCAAGCATTGCATCCTCTAGTTCTTTTGTAAAGTGCCCTTTACCACCGATGAGTGCAAGTGGTTTATCTAAAACCTTATCGCCATTACTTACAATTTTATTTAGGACTACCTCTATTTCAGGGTAAGCATCTTGAATTCTTTTTTGAATATGATACGCTTGCCACATTGCCAAGTCTGAAACACGAGTAGCAATTGTAAGTTTAGTCATTATTTTATACTCTTGTATTTTTTCTTTGTTTGATCTACCTTGTCATCAAAGTAAACTGTTGGTGTTCCACCAACCATTAAAGAAGCTGCTACATTTTGATCAAATCTAACCTGCTTTTGTACTACAGGATTTTTTAAGTCTGCTTGTGTAATTTTAGAGCCTACTGCTTTGTTAAATGCAGCCAAAATTTTCTCTACATTTTTCTCTTTAGGATTGATTTCAACATTATAAAGTTTTAAAACAACATCTTTTATGCCTTTATGTTCAGCTGCCGCTGCTGCTTGAACAAGTATAACTGCTGCAGGATGTAAACGTCCAAGAGGAAAGTGGTAATAATAAATCGCAAACTTCTCAGGATTTGCTTTCATATCTTTTATAGCACCAGGAACAAAACCTCTACAAAATGGACAGAGTGGGTCTGAAAAAATTGCCACCTTATGCTTAGCATTCGCATTTCCATAAATTAGGTTTGACTTTGCATAATATTCTGGTTTAAAATCTGGCTTTACTAAGTCTGTCAGACTCTCACCTGTATTCATATCTGTAAGCTCTTTTGTTATGATATTTCCATCTGAAAACCATAACATTTTTTGTTTAATTGTCTCTTTTGGTTTATTTTTTAAAACTGCACTTACATCTAAGATATATGCATTCCACCCTTTTAACTCTTTAAGGGGAACAATATCAGACACTTTTACATTTACGGATTTTAGTCGTGGATTTTCACTGAACTGTTCGTCTAAAAACTCTTCAACTTTCTTACTTGTACTTTGTCCGTATACAAAACTACTTAATAGTAGTGTCGTTGCTAATAATTTCAACATCAATGACATCTGAATCCTTTTTTAAATTATCTTGTTTATAATCTTGCGTATTACAAGTTCCTGATTTTACATTATAACGATTAACCAACATACTCGTAAAAACACTAAACTGCATCAATACACCAATAATATCTGTTAAAAATCCTGGAATTATGAGTAGTATTGCCCCAAACAAGGTAAAAAGATTCAATCTCTGAAACTGTTGCAGGTCAATACAATTATATGAAACCGCAGTCATGTTTTCTACTAATGTTTTTCTAAAGTTTATCAGTATGGAAATCCCAATGAGTGCACTTAATAATATCTCTAAAAATGTTGCAAATCCACCAATATAAGAAGAGATATTTACAGAAATAATTACTTCAAAAAAGAGATAGGCTAAAAAGTAGAGCATTTAGATAAGCTCCATTATCTTATTATAAACTTCAGCTACATCTACTGCTGTTTTTTCACCAGTTGTACGGTCAAAAATTTGAACTTGTCCATTTACAAGCTCTTTTCCTATGATGATAGTATATGGAAAACCAATAAGTTCAGCATCTTTCATCTTAAATCCAAATCTCTCTTTTCTATCATCAAGCATCACTTCAACACCAGCGCTTTGTAGTCTTGCATAAAGCTCTTCTCCCACTGCACTTTGTGTTTCATCTTTGATGTTTGAAATCATTACATTTACCATATAAGGAGCTGTCTCTTTTGTCCAGATACAACCGTTTTCATCGTGATGTTGCTCTATCACTGAAGCCACTAAACGTGAAACTCCCATACCGTATGTTCCCATGATAAAAGGCTGTGCTTTTCCATTTTCATCTAAAAACTCTGCTTTTAATGCGCTTGAGTATGTTGTGCCAAGTTTGAAAATATGTCCTACTTCTATACCCTTAGTAAATGAGAGTTCACCATTACAATGCGGACAGCTATCACCAGCATTTACCTCTGCTATATCTGCGAAATATGCTACCTCACTGAGAACACTCAAATCAACTCCAACAAAATGATAGTCAAGTTCGTTTGCTCCACAAATCATATTTTTCGCATCAAGAAGTGCACTATCTATGACATGTTTTGCTTTATCTTGATCGAGAGGACCGATAAAACCAGGAACAATTCCTATCTCTTGTAGTTCCTCTTCACTCACGTCAACTATCTCTATAGCCTCCGTCGCATTTAATGCTTTGACTTCTTGAAGTTCATCTCCACCACGAAGGAAAAAGAGTACAATCTCAGTACTATCATCATAAACCACTCTTTTTGCAACAGTTTTTACTGTGTAGTATGGGTCAACTTTAAAGTAATCAGACAAAGCTTCTATACTCTTCACGCCAAGTGTTTGAAACTTGTTAAACTCAGCTTCTGGAGCAGCAGGAACAGTTTTTCTTGCACCTCTTGTTGCAGCTTCTATGTTCGCACCATACTCGCAACTTGAACAAACAGCGATCGTATCTTCACCACTATCAGCAATGACCATAAGCTCTTTACTTCCAGTACCGCCAATCGCGCCGCTATCAGCATCCACAACTCTATAATCAAGTCCTAAGCGAGTAAGTATACGTTTATAAGCCGCCTCCATCACGTCAAACTCTCTATCTAAGTCTTCAGTTGTAGCATGAAAAGAGTAGCCATCTTTCATAATAAACTCACGTCCACGCATTAATCCAAAACGGGGTCTCGCTTCATCACGGAACTTTGTTTTGATTTGATACAAGTTAACTGGCAACTGTTTATATGACGTAATACGATTACGAACCATGTCTACCATCATCTCTTCATGTGTAGGACCTAAAACAAAAAGGTTCTCTTTTCTATCACGAAAACGTAAAAGCTCTTTTCCAAACTTCTCTATACGACCTGACTCTTCCCAGAGTGCTGCAGGAGTTACAAAACTAAGCTCTGTCTCTTCTGCTCCAACACGACTCATCTCTTCGTTAACAACAGCCTCTATCTTTTTTATAACACGCTTTGCTAAAGGCATATAGTTATAAAGTCCCGCAGCTGTTTGAGAGATAAATCCTCCACGTGATAAAAAGATATGACTCGCTAATTGCGCATCAGATGGTGCTTCTTTAGTTGTTGGTATAAATGCTCTACTTCTTCTCATTCTTATTCTTTATCCCTTGTTTTCATTATTGAATTTATCGCTCCACTAAAGAGCTCAGTATGTGTATCTTCAGATGAATCTCTCATGTTTGAAGTTAACTGATGTAAGAAACGTTTGAGTGCCTGTTCACACATTTTTTGCGCCTCTGCCTCATACTCTTTTGGAATATATCCATTTTTTATGGCTCTTTGACTTTCATCTTTAGCCGCTTTGTTCGCACGTGTATATATCTCTTTTATCACAGGTTCAATGTCTTGTGTAGTAAGCCACTCAAAAAATTCTACGATTTCACGTCCTATAATCGCATGTGCCTCACGTGCAGAATTTTCCCTCGAAGATACATTTTCATCAACAATTAATTTTAAATCATCAATAATATAAAGGTGTATTCTTTCACCCTTGTCATAACTAATGTCACGTGGGAGAGCCAGGTCAAACCAATATCTATCAAAATCTCTTGAATGAATAGTGTCACTTTTTATGATTGGTTCGTAAGAAGATGTTGCTGTAAACAAGATCTCAAATTCGTTCACGGCATTTTTAAGCTCACTAAAGTCGATGACCTTTGCTCCACACTCTTCTGCCAAAGCTTCTGCTTTATGAAGTGTTCTATTCATTATGTAAACATCAACACCCGAAGCCAAAAGATGTTTTGCCGTTATTTCAGACATTTCTCCTACACCAATTATAAGCGCCCTCTTTTGAGTAACATCGTTTACTAAAGATTTTAACTTATTTACAGCTACACTTGCCATTGAAACAGGCTTTGAAGATATCTCTGTTGCATTTCTCACTTTTGCAGCAGTCTTAAAGGCAGACTTCATTGCACGTGCGAGTTTTTTCCCACAAAACTTATTATCATACGCAAAGCGAAAAGCATCTTTGAGTTGTCCAACTATCTGCGTTTCCCCTAAAACCATAGAGTCGAGTGAGGCTGCGACACTAAAGAGATGGTGAATTGCCGAACTGTCATCGAAAATATCAGCGCGTCCTTCAAGTTCATCTATACTAATTCCAGAACGTAGAGAAAGCATCTCAAAAATATGACTTGTTGCGTCTGGAATATCGTTACAGTTACATAGAACTTCCATTCTATTGCATGTTGAGATTAAAATCGCTTCATTAATAGAGTCTGATTCAAGTAAACGAGATAAACATCCACGTTGACTTTCATCATCAGGATAGGAGAGTTTTTCTCGTATATCCATAGTTGAGTTTTTATGTGTAAAACTAATGTTTAAGTAATGCATTAATAGCTTCTTTTAATCATTGTCTGCAGTATTGCAACTAAATCAGCATCATCACTCATAATCTCTTGGGCTTCATTAGAAAGTTTTTGAGCAAGTTGAAATGAGCGTTCTACACTTTTATGCTCTTGCATTTTTTCTTTGATCCAAATACTTTGTTCTTCGTTAAGTATCTGAGCATGAAGTCCAACGAGTCGCTCTTTCTCTTGTGCTGAGAGAGCTTCGTAAAGGTAAATATAGGGAAGTGTACATTTTCCTTCCACATAATCATTAAGGGCTGGTTTTCCAAGGGCTTCGGAGGTTGCTGTGATATCTAAAATATCGTCTATTATTTGAAACGAAAGACCAAGATTTTTTCCGTATAGCGCATGTCTATGGACATCTTTACCAGCTAGAATAGCACTTGCTTTTGCAGCGGCTTCTATAAGTGTAGCAGTTTTAAGATAGAGCATCTTAAGATAGAGCTTCTCATCTGAGTTGAAATTTTCAGCCATTTTCACATCCATCATCTCACCCTTAGAGAGTGCAGTGACCGAAGCAGAAATAGTTTGCGCCACTTCTTTGTCAAATCCTACCAACTCAGTAAATGCTTTAGAGTACAAAATATCTCCTAACATTACAGCCGTTTTACTATCTTCACTCGCATTTACAGAAGGTACACCACGACGTGTCATCGCCTCATCTATGACATCATCATGCAATAAACTTGCAGCGTGAATCAACTCAACTACTGCAGCTAAAAGAGGTGCGTCTACATGATTGGGTGCTATTTTTAAAACTAGTTTTGCACGGAGGCGTTTTCCTCCACTGAGCATATCAAAAAGTCTTGTCACTTCTTCGTAGTCTATCTCTTTTATCAGTCTCGCTATCTCTGCTTCTACTCTTTGCATCTATCTCTCTTTACCTATTTTGAAGTTCTTGCATCTCAATTTGCATCTTTTTATCAGACAACAAAAGCTCAAACTCTGCTTCATTTTTTTCATAATTAAATTTTTTAAATTTAACCAGTATATACGGTACACTAAAATAATCAGCACCTCGAGTTTTCAACTCCACTCGAAAGCTGCTACTTCTATCACCAAGGTAAAGAATATTTTGTCCCACTACTCTATCATAAGAGCGAAACACAACTAAACCTTCATTGACATACAGTGTCCATCTAAATTTAAGAACTCTCTCATAAGAGTCATATTTTACAAGAATCTTCTTTTGCTCATCCTTTTTAAGGGATATTTTTCTTATTTCTCTAAACTCGTCTGCAAAAATAGTAGTTGCAAACAGGGCTAGTAGCAAAAAAACTTGAAAAAAACTCTTCAAAACAACTCCTTACAAAGAAACAACTCTATCTATAAGTCCTAAGATTATAACAACTAATTCTTAACGATTTGTGTTCCGACACCTTCTGATGTAAACAGTTCTAACAACATAGAATGTTCAAGACGTCCATCGATGATGTGTGCTTTTTCAACACCACCATCAACAGCTTCAAGGCAAGCATCCACCTTAGGTACCATACCACCGTGAATTGTTCCATCAGCCTTAAGCTCTTCAACTTGTGCCCTAGTGAGTGTAGAGAAGAGTTTTTTGTCATTATTGAGAACACCAGGAGTGTCTGTTAAAAATATGATTTTATTTGCACCTATTGCTTTGGCAACGTACGAAGCACATAGATCTGCATTTATGTTAAAGCCTGGATGACCCATCTCTTCACCCGCTGCAATTGGAGCTATTACCGGAATAAAACTCTCTCTAATGAGGTTTTCAACAACATCTGATTTAACATTTGTAATATTACCAGTGAGGCCCCACTTTGAAAAATCTTTTGCTTTTGCAGAGATAAAATGCGCATCTTTTCCACTTATCCCAATTGCTTTTGCCCCATGAGAGTTTAAAAGAGAGACTATCTCTTTATTTATCTCACCACTTAAAATCATCTCTACGATTCGCATCACTTCTTTCGTTGTAACGCGCTGTCCATCAATGAACTTCGTGTCAATTTTCAGAGCATCAAGCATCTCAGTAATTTTCTTTCCACCACCGTGCACGATAACCGGTTTAATCCCAACAAGGTACATCAGTAAAATATCTTCTGCGAACTTCTCTTTAAGTTCTTCAGAAGTCTGTGCAGAACCACCGTACTTAATAACGACAATCTCTTTACGAAACTCTTTAATAAATGGAAGCGCTTCTAAGAGCGTTTTTACTGTTTCAATTTTTGTTTTCAATATATTTTCCTATAGTTTCAAACAGATCTTCACTCACTTCAATATCTAAATCCAAAAGAGATAGAGGAAGCCCAAAAGACCTAACTTTCACAAAATCTTTGTATGTAACTAAAAGCGAATCTGAGCCATCTCTACCAAGAATATCTTCCAACTCACTTCTTACAAAAGAGTGATGATCGGCAAAGTAGTTTTTACTCACAACTTCAGGTAGATATTTATCTAGTCTTTGTGGTCTCGCTATTGCAGTTAAAAGCGACATTTTATCACATCTATCTTTAAGTGTCACTACCCTTGTAAAATCTTTGTCTTCTACAAGGACTCGTGCATTTTTACTCTTATAAAGTCGTTCTCTAAAGGGACCAGAGGGGAGACAAAAGTTGTTAGGCGTTTTTACCTCTATAAGCAAGTCAAGTTTTTTAATGTCGTGCTTTGAGTATGCATCGTCTAAAAAGATGATTTCACACCCCATCTCTTTGGCTTTTTCTATCGCCATTTTTCTATCTTCACTCACGATAACTATTGCACTTGGAAGCTTATGCGCATATATCATAGCCTCGTCACCACTTATATCTACTTCACATAAAATCTCTTTCTTGTCTTTAACAACATAAAGACCTTGAGATTTTCTACCATACCCCCTGAGAATAACAGCCACGTTTTCATATCTTGATGCCAGTGCTGTCACTAAGGGTGTTTTTCCACTTCCACCAACATTCAAGTTACCAACACTAATAATTTTCACACCAAAATCTTCTGGACTTTTACTTTTAAAACGCAAATACATAACAAAACAGTAAAACCAAGAGAGAGGAAGCAATAAAAAAGAGAGGATTTTTTGAAAGAAGGTTGGGTTGTAGAAGTACTCTTCAACCCAAAATATGAACGATTTTTTCAACTCTAAATTAAACTCTTGTTTTAGCTATTTTTTTGATTGTTGAAATGACAGTTTGTACGTCTTTATCATCCATACTTGCGTTTATAGGAAGTGAAAGTACCTGTTGAAAAGAACGTAGTGCAACCGGAAAATCATTAACACGTAAAGAGTACTTCGTTTTGTAATAACTTAATAAATGCAGAGGCATATAATGAAGACCCGTACCAATACCCTCTTCTCGTAATTTCAAGGCAAAAGAATCACGATTTTTATCTATTTTTATGATGTATAAAGAGTATGGATTTTCTTGGGAACCCTTTTCTGGTATAGTCACGTGCTCAATCCCAGCAAGCCCCTCACTATATTGTAAAGCTATCTCTTGCTGACGTTCAATATTGTTATCTTGTTCTAATATTTGAGCACGTATATACGCTGCATTTAACTGACTTAACGAGTAATCATTTCCTATATCAACAACATCATAAATATACTCTAGCACAGCATTTGGATCACGGCTAATTGCATGGTTTGCAAGCAAACGCGCTCTAGTCATAATGTCTTCATCATTTGTTACAAGCATTCCACCATTACAGATATTTTTCTTTAAGTGTGGTGAAAAATTAAAACAGACTATATCTGCTCCTGTAGAACCAATTTTCTCGCCTTTGTAAGTTGCACCAAGAGCATCACTTGCATCTTCTACAATTTTTACACCGTAGATTTTTGCCATTGAATAAACTCTTTCTAAATCAACACTCACACCACCAACATGAGTCACAATAACAGCTTTTAATTTTTTAGATTTGTTATCTTCTAAATAGTTTTCAAGTTTATTAAGATTGATGTTGTAACACCCTTCTTCTATATCTATAAAAACAGGTTCTGCATCAAAATGACGGACGACTTCAGGAACACTTGGATGCGCATTTACCGAACATATAACTTTATCTCCACGTTTTAAATCAAGTGCTAACATAGCAAGATGCAGTGCTGATGTACCGTGTGAAGTTGCAAGCGCATATTCAGAACCAACATATTCAGAGAACTCTTCTTCAAGTAATTCTACATGATTTATATCTTCTCCATCAAGTGCGTCACTTACATTAGAGTGTGCGTCACGTGAGCTCTCAAATTTGTAAAATGGTATTTTTAATTCTTTCATCGTCTTTTATCCTTAATTTTATTTTCTCTTGCTTTACAGTGTTATATCTCTTGGATAGTTAAAATCATGGTTAAGCGTTCTTGATGTCAATTTTGCAATCACTGGCATTTTTCGCTTAAAGTGATTACGAAAAATTCTTTGTATAATCATATCTAACATCTTTGCGTCTATCCCACGTCTAACTATCTCATCTCTTGGAATTCTATCTTCTACATAAAGCTTCATCGCTTCGTCTAATTGTGCATAAGTATAACCTAAATCAGCCTCGTCGCTTTGACCGTCCCATAAATCAGCAGAAGGCGCTTTGTTTACTATACTTTTACTCACACCTAAATACTCTGCTAACTCATACACTTCACTTTTATATAAATCGCCAATTGGATTGACTGCCGAAGCCAAGTCACCATAAAGCGTTCCATACCCAAGCATAAGCTCACTTTTGTTACTTGTCCCTAGTACAAGTGCATTTTCACGAGCAGATATGTCAAACAGAGTTGCCATTCTCATACGAGAAGAAAAATTACCCTTACGAAGGTTATCCAAGTTTGGATTCATCTCTTCATACGCTCTGAGCATTGGCTCAATTGAAGCTACTTCACTTCTAAGATTAAAATCTCTACACAACTCATCAGCATCATCAAGTGAACTCTGTGAAGAGTAGTGAGAGGGCATCTTCACACAGAGTAAATTCTCGGCAAATATTTTTTGAGCCAGTACTGCCACTACAGCAGAGTCGAGCCCACCACTTAAACCAACAACAACTTTTTGTATTCCCGTTTTTCTCACTTCATTGTCTAAAAAATGTCCTAAGAACTCTGTTATTTGTGAATATTTGCCCATATTATATTGAGAACCTTTAAAATTTATTAACAATTTTAATTATATCTAAGTTTAGTAACAAATTGAGAGCTCAGTTAACAGACTTCATGTTTAGCCATAAAGTTGAGTTCACTGCAACTAAAACCAGCCTCTTTTCTCGCCTCGGTATTCAGATTTTTTGCTCGTAAAAAACCTTGAGGATAGTATTTTTCAATTATCTCAAAATAGACCTCATTTGAAACATTTTCTTTTTTACAGGCATAGTTGAACCAAACATCACCTTTTTTTACATGGTCTATCTCTTCGTGAAGTATAATTTTGAGCGTCGTAATAATTTTGAGGAGCATCTCACTTTTAGGAAGTTTTTCTAGTTTTGTGAGTATCATTGGTGTAGCATCTAGTCCATTAGCTTCTAAATACCTTGGAACTACTGCCATTCTCTCAAGAAGTGTCTGTGTTTTTTGAGAAGCTTCAAAGAGAGCATTGTGTACCTCAACATCACCATAGTAAGAGCCCAATTCAAGTAAGAGAGCTTCAAGCATCAAAAAGTGTCTGATTTCATCAGCTGCAACTGATAACCAATCATCATAATACTCTTTGGGAAGTCCTATAAATCTATAAGCTCCATCAAGTGCTAAATCAATAGCCGAATACTCTATATGAGCGATGGCATGCAAAAGATTTATTTGTCCGTCTACCCTTGTTAAGTTCTTACGTTTTGGAACATTTTGCGGTGAAATTATCTTACATATCTCACTGTAAGAGGGATATAAAAACTTTTTTGGAACATGTTCTTCTTCAAAAGTCACAAGACCTTTTTTATAGTTGCTATAAAAATTTTCAAAAAGTTCTATTTTCACGTGAGGATTTTTAGCTTCGATAACTAACCCTAATTCATTAAAAAAATTCATAAGCATATAATGCTATAATCGGAGTAAAAAAGAGATAAATATGACTATAAAAGTGCAACCAATGGGTCCATATCAGACAAATTGCTACATAGCGACCATTGACGGGAAAGATTTTATCATCGACCCAGGCGTCGACGCTACATCTTGGGTCCTTGCAAATGTGACAAATCCAGTCGCTATATTAAACACGCATGGACATTTTGATCATGTCTGGTCAAATGATGAGCTTCAAGAAAAACTAGGTATCAAACTGTACACTCCTAAAGGTGATGTTATGTTACTCAGTGCAAGTGACTGGATGCCTGACCTTCCACCCTCCACTCCTGATGTTGTCGTAGAACCTGACGAAACTATAGACTTCGATGGAACGAAGGTAAAGTTTCATCATTTTCCGGGACACTGTCCAGGATGTTCTATGATAGAGATAGGAGACGCTATTTTTAGTGGAGACTTTATCTTCGAACGTAGTATCGGTCGAACAGACTTTCCATACTCTTCACCAGAAGACATGAGAAAGTCACTTGAAAAATTCAAGACACTTGATTTTGACAAAACACTCTACCCTGGACATGGTGGAACTACTACCATCAAACAAGAACAACAACACTCTGACTACTGGATACGAACACTATGAGCCACTTCGATAAAAAAGCAAAAGATTGGGATAAGGGTAGCGTTAGAGTGAATGGCGCTTTAGTTATTGCGGAGGCTATCGCTAAACGTCATAAGTTTCATGAAGAGATGCATATTCTAGACTTTGGTGTAGGAACTGGTCTTTTAGGTTTTGAGATCGCACCGAAGGTAAAAAAGGTCTACGGAGTCGATACATCGAAGCAGATGCTTGAACAGGTAAAAGAGAAAAACTCAACAGAACTCTCTATAGAGCCTATTCATCAAGACATCATAGCATCTCCTCTTAAAGAAAGTTTTGATGCACTTGTAAGCTCAATGACTCTCCATCACATAGAAGATTTAGAACTTTTTTTCAGTACAATTTACAAAAACATAAAAGAAGGTGGTTTTATCGCCATTGCTGACCTAGAGAGTGAAGATGGAACATTCCACTCTGATAACACTGGAGTGTTTCACTTTGGTTTTGAAGAAGAAGAGCTTGTAAGTGTCGCTAAAAAATGTGGTTTTAAAGATATTATGTTTGAAAATATCAACACAATCAACAAACCACAAAGAGCTTTTGGAGTCTTTTTACTTACTGCCAGGAAGTAGTCCTTATGGGTTACTAGACTTATCTTCCTCTTCTTCTTCAAGAAGTTTAAGTTTAAGTACATGTCTCTCAGTAACCACTGTTTTAAACTCGCCTTCAAACACTTTGATGTCGAGTACATGTGCTTCCACGTGAACATTTCGTTTTCGCCCCTCTTTATGACGAACTCTTGCAGTCACGTTAACCTCATCATGAAACTTGACTGGCGATAAAAACTGACAATCACTTCCAACCAAAACAACATTTGGTTCATTTACTGCAAGCATTGCCGCATAATCAGCAGCACTAAAGATAAAACCACCATGAATGAGTCCAATATCGTCTGCAACCATCTCAGGAGTAGTTGTAAGTCTTACTTCTACATACCCATTTTCAAGTTTTATCACTTCACCATTAAGGTCTCGATTAATTCTTTCATGTGTAGCGATTATAACCTGCTCTTCTTCATTTTCGCTATAACCATCTATCTCTAAGTCTTCATCTTTAATCGTCGTATTTGCCATTACTTTTTATCCTTTATTAATCTTACATAAACTCTTGCTGGAGCTGGGTAACCTTCAATTGTTTTAGTGCTATCTTTTGGATCTAAGAAGTCTTCTAAGGACTGTCCCTCTATCCAATCTGTCTTTCTTTGCTCATTCGCGTCTGTCACAGAAGTCTCTAAAACTTCAAAAGAGTCAAAACCAGCACGAAGACACCAGTTTTTTAAAGCTCCTATGGTTGGGACAAAATATATGTTTGGTATTTTAGAGTAACTAGACTCTGGACACAGACACATTTCTCCCTCACCCTCTATATAAAAAGTATCAAGTATGACTTCACCTTTTTTGTCAAGGCCTTTGAAGAGTTGCTTTAACATTGCTACAGGATCACTTCTATGGTACAAAACTCCAAGGCAAAAGATAGTATCAAACTTCTCTTCATAGTACTCAACATGTTCTACACCCAAAAGCTCATAAACGATGTCACTCTTTATAAAATGATTTATAAAATCAAACTGTGTTTTATATAATGGAGACGGATCAAATCCTACAAGAGCCTTTGGCTTATCTTCAAGCATACGAAACATATAGTAACCATTGTTGCAGCCTATATCGGCAACTCTTTTATCTTTTAAACTAAAGTACGGACGCAACAGATTGTACTTAATGTTACTCTGCCACTCTGTATCTATAAAAAGGTTTCCCAACTTAAATGGGCCCTTTCTCCATGGCATAAGCGCTTTGGCATCTGAGTACATTTTTTCTTCGTCAAAAGCGGCATCAATTTTTACAACATCACTCAACTCTACACTACACGCTATGTCTTCTAAATTATCGACTATCTTTCTAAGTGGCGCTATGTTTTTCCATGTCATCCACTTCTGTCGCTCTTTTCTTAAATCTTCTAGGTTCATTTTAATCGCTATAATATATTAATTTTACTATAATTGTATCTAAATTAAATAAAGGTGTTCATGTGAGATTAGAGAAAAAAGCAACCGTAGTATCAACCTCAGTAGCCGGGATTCTTGTTATCATGAAGATGACAGTTGGACTTTTGAGTGGAAGCATTGCGGTTTTAGCTTCAGCAATAGACAGTTTACTTGATCTCACAGTCTCACTCTTTAACTACTTTGCTTTACATAATGCTGAAAAAAACCCTGATGAAAAATTTCACTTTGGGCGAAGTAAACTCGAACCACTTGCAGCTGTTATAGAAGGGGTGATCATCTCTTTTTCTGCTCTTTTTATCCTCTACGAAGCCCTCTCTAAAATCATCCATCCAAGAGAAATGGGCTATATGAGTGAAAGTATTGGTGTAATGATTGCCTCTTTTATTATTACATCTGGTCTTGTCATCTTTCTTATTTATGTCTCTAAAAAAACAAACAATATGGTCATCCGTGCAGATGCACTTCACTACAAAACAGACCTCTTTTCAAATGCTGCTATCCTTTTTGCACTCGTGGCCATACACTATACAAATGAGACTCTTATCGACCCTCTTCTTGGTATAAGTATCGCATTTTACATGATTTATTCTGCTATTCCCATCGTCAAAGAAGGTATTTTGATGCTTCTTGACGCTGCTTTACCGCAAGAAGACATAGCAAAAATAGAGGAGATTTTAAATGCTGAGAAGGGAATTGAAAATCATCATTTTTTACGAACACGAGAGACAGGATCACATGTTTTTATATCTGTTCATGCCGTCTTTAATGTAAGTGTCTCTCTCTATGAAGCTCACTTAGTTTCAGATAAGCTAGAAGCTAAGCTTAAAGAGTACTTTCATAATAAAAAAACGCATATTCTAATTCACATGGATCCTTATGATGACTCTGATATTAACGATGAAGAAGAGTGGTAAATTCTCCTTTATGATATAATTGCAATACACTAAAAATCATATCACATGGAGATTATATATAATGGGGTTCTTTAACGGATGTATTGAAAAAAAAGAGAAAATATCAACTCTAGAAAAAGAGAACCAAGAGCTCATCAGCGAGTTAAATCAGCTCAAAATAGAGCTTCAAAATGAAAAAGAAAAAGCTGCAAAATTAACCCAAGCACATGAACATGAAATGGCCAAAGAGGCTATTACTCAACTCCTGCTCAAATCATATAAAGATGGTGTTTCATATACTCGGGGTATTATGGAATCAGCAGTTGAACAACTTCTTGCGGCAGGTGAGCTAAACACAAAAACTTCAGAGCGCATTGATACTATACAATTTGAATCACAAACTATCAGTAGTTCTATAGAGAGTATCGCTGAGGAGGCTATGAGTCTTGATAGTGGTGCCAATGCTCTTCATGAGAGTGTAAGCTCAATTGGAGATATCATAAACCTTATCAAAGATATCTCAGACCAGACAAACCTACTCGCACTAAATGCTGCCATAGAAGCCGCTCGTGCAGGTGAACATGGTCGTGGATTTGCCGTTGTTGCTGATGAAGTTCGTAAACTCGCTGAGAGAACACAAAAAGCAACTCAAGAAGTTGAGATTAGCATTGGTCAACTTAAACAGAACACTTCAGAGATTCAAGACACGACCGTTATGTTTAGAGAAAATACAGACAGAGTAAATGAAACACTCTCCTCTTTCTTTAAAGAGCTAAATTATATTATATCAAACTCACTACAGATTAACAATTCAACGGAAAATATTGCCAATGAAGTAGGCATAGGAACAGGAAAACTCGACCATATCCTCTTTAAACTCCAAGGATACAACTTCTTTATCAATGCAGAAGAGTCTGATTTAGTCGATGAGAATTCGTGTAGATTTGGCCAGTGGTTCTCTAGCAACAAAGAAAAAATCAAAGATGACTCAAAAACAATTACGAGTCTTGGAGCACACCACTCTACAGTACATCAAAAAACAAAAGAGGCTGTTGCATTGTGGAGAAGTGGTGAGTTTGAAAAAGCTACAAAAACTATGCAAGCAGTCGAACACTCAAGTGAAATTGGATTTCAAGAGGTTTATGCGAGCTTCGTAGCTCACAGAAAGTAAAAGCTATTTTTTAGCTTTTACTTTTTTTGCTTTAAACTCTTTACTCGCGATATTCTCTAAAAATACAGTTGCATAAGAACCCTTAGGTAAAGTAAAAGCTATATTCATTTTGTCAAAATTATTATCGTATTTTATCTCTACATCTTTTGGAAAAATTATTGCCTCACGTCTTAAGCCTTTCTCATACAAAAAACCATCATCATACTTTGCTTCTATCTCTCCTGCTTTACCCCGAGAACGATATACACCGCGACCACACAACAATCCAGTCGGTACAACCTTATGTGCTTCAAAATCTTTTTGCTGAGGCATTTTAGGAGTAAAGAGTTTTCCATTTGAATCTTGGTACAAGTCACCTTCAAGGAGTAAAAACTTCCCTCCATTCTCTTCTCTACTTATTCTCACACGTTCAGCTAACCATTCATTAAAAAAGACGCTTTGATACACAGAAATCAAAAACTTCTTCAGTTTTGCATCTTCTATGGTAAGTTCTCCGTCTATCATCTCTTTGGCTTGATTTATGGAGTCTCCATCACGTCCAAAACGTTGATATCCGAAATAATTTGGAAGTCCTAGTTTCTCTGATTTTCTTGCTAGTTTTTCGATTTGTCCAGCTTGAATCTGGTTGACTTCAAAGAGATTTATAGTAAAACGGTTTCCGATTAAATCTCCCATTCTTATTGAGTGCGTATGTCTTGTCCAGCCGATTACTTTTATCTGAGGATGTTTAAACTTTTTGAGCTCTTTTTCGTATCGTGATTCTATAGAGATATACTGAGTAGTTGTAGCGTGTTTATCTTTGAGACCTGCATAACCAATCTTTTCAGCGTTTATATTTAAAAATGCGGCGAAGGCAGCTACCATGTCCCATGTAGTCATCTCCACTTTTTTAATATGCAGGATAGTATAATTGCCGTTACCTTTAAACTTTATTCCTATCTCATCTACGATGAAATCGTCTTGATTTTGTTCAAACTTAAAGTGAATTGGCTCACGTTCTTCTAAATATATTCTCTGCATTATAACTATCCTTATTGTGAATGCAATTATATCAAAGCAGCACTTAACTCTTTGGCAGTTCTTTTACGTAAATGTCCATCTGTGGAAATGGTATCGCAATATTACTCTCATAAAGTGCCTCATAAATAAGTATCAAAAACATAGAAGAAGTTCTTTTTGGCACAAGAGTCGCATTTCCCTGAATCCAAACATTAAGCTCAAAGTCAACGCTGCTATCACCCATACCGGTCATAATTACCCTTGTCATTTTCTGAGTTGAAGTGTATATAACTTCCAGTCCACTCTCATTTATCTTCTTGAGAACTATATCTACCACTTCACTTGGGTTTGTTCCATAAGCAACACCAAAAGGGATGTCTAAACGGCGTATATCGTCATTCATAGTCCAGTTAATTACATTGTTTTGGATAAAGCTCTGGTTTGGAACCAGTACATCCATATTGCTGTTTGTAGTTATCATCGTATAGCGCATACGTATATCTACTACTGTACCTTTAAGCTCATCGGTGATCTCTATATAATCGCCAATTTTGATACTACTTTCAAACATCAAAATAATTCCAGAAATAAAATTTGAGACTATCGTTTGCAGACCAAAGCCTATACCAACGGATAGTGCACCTGCTATAAATGCTATAGAGGAGAGGCTAATTCCCAAAAAATTTAAAGATATACTGAGTGAGATAATTATGATTACATAGTAACCGATATTTGCTATAAGTGTTTGAGTCCCATATTTTACCACGGCACCTTTTTGCATCTTTCGACTCACTACAATCTTGTAATTTTTTCCTATAAACATACCAACTAAAAAGATTAAAATAGAGATAAATAGACTTATGAAACTTACAGAAGTATCACCCACTTTAAACATCTCATCATTGGCCGTTTTCCATATCCATTTAGCAATTTCATCTGTACTCTCATGAGTGAGTGGTGCACCACTAAAATACAAGTATGCAACAAATAACAAACAGCTTACTAGTAGTAATAAAATAGTTTTTTTCATATTCATCCCCTTTACAAAAGAATTGTATCTAAATTGTCCTATTTCATGATATTATTCTTGATAACATAGTTCTTTAGGAGTTGCACATGCCAAACCTTTTCAACACTCTCAATACACTCCACCTTAATGATATTAGCAATAAAGAACACTCTTCTTACTTTTTCACTACAGAAGACTATACGCTTCTTATAACTCGTTTTTTTGACTTAAATGAGGATGGACTTATAGGAATCTCAACGCCTTATCTACTCTTCAAAGAAGGGGAAAGTTACAAATACAATAGAGAGCAAAAAGAGTTTGAACTACTAAGTGACAAGCATAGGTCTATTGCTGTATCTGTTGAGTCTCAACTAGAAAGAAGTGAGAAACTTATCATGCACTATATTGACGAGATTGACAAGCTTGAAGATGATCTCTACATGCGTAAACTCTCTCCAATATTTTTAGATGTGTGGTTTGATTTAAAAAAAGACATTACAAGAATGGAGCGAATGCTTGACCGCTCTCATGAAGCACTCAAAAAGTACATAAAATACTATATGGAAGAAGAGAGCTTTCCAAACGACGAGTTCGCAAATACTCTAGAGCATATAGAACGCTATCAACGACTTTCATCCTTAAACTCAAACAAACTCGATACGCTCTACAACTACTACACCTCTTTAAAAAATGACAAGATGAACAATAATGTTTATGCGCTTACCATTCTTTCTGGAATCTTTTTACCTCTCAACTTAGTAGTAGGTTTTTTTGGAATGAATACTGAAAATTTATTTTTTTCCGGTGATCCAAAAGGCACCATTAATGTCATAACTATTTTAGTGGCACTTTTTATGGTTTTTCTCATTCTCATTCCACTTATAGGGCTTATTGAACGCTTCATTCTTCGCAGACTGCTTGGAAGGTTTAATCTGTACGATAAAATCATCAACGAGATTAAAAAAATCTCACTCTTTTCCAAAGACTAGAGTTGTAGGAACTTTAACTCTTTACTCGCTTTTGCTATATCTGCCTTTATGGCGGATTTTAACTCTGCTAAGGATTCAAACTTCTCATTTTTTCTCAAGTACTCTACAAAACTAATAGCTGCTTTTGTTTTACAGACTACTTCACCATCAAGTATGTGCGTCTCTATAGCAAAGCTACCATCAGTTGAAATGCGATGTCCCACAAAAGATACCGAAGGATGATAATGCTCTTCATCGTCTATACGGGTAAGTGTGGCATAGACTCCCTCTTTTGGTACTAAAAAACCATTTGTTGTGATGTTTATAGTAGCGACAAGCTCTTTTTTTCCTATGCCCTGTCCACTCACGTGTTCACCACGAATGGTATAGTTATGTCCTAAAAATCCGTTTGCTCCTTTTATATCGCCTATTGTAAGTTTTGTACGAATTTTATGAGAGTGTATGGAGTCGCCATTGTGTGAAACCTCGTCCACTACAACTACTTCACCACTAAAAAGAGAATTTAAGTCCTCATAAGAGTACTTTCTATCTTTGCCAAAATGAAAGTCATATCCTACAACCATCTTCTCTAGTCTAGGAAAATGCTTGTGCAGAAAAGTCATAAAACCCTCACCGTCAAGATGACGAACGGAGTCTAACTCTATGTAAAATATTGGGTAACTTGAAAAATTTTCCCTCTCCCTCTTTGGAGTAAGATTCGCATAGCCTGTTTCGATAACGACAATACAACCCTGCTCTCCCAACTCTTTAAAAAGTTCTTGATGTCCGAGGTGCATTCCATCGAAGCCGCCAATTGCTATTGCTGTACTATTTTTCATTCTCTATCCAACTTGAAATATATTGTTCTTTTTCGTCACACTAAACTCTGTGCCATAACTCAAACGCTGGGCTATTCCACCTCGAGCACTTAAATCTACTACTACTCCAAGGTTTTTAGAGTTTATACTACTCTCAATTTTAGAGTAAATTTCATAAGCGATATCTTCGGCATGAAGAGTCTGGCTACGTAAAGACGTGATGTATCGTTTAAAGTCAACCGTATCAAAACTCTCCCCTAAAGACTCAAATCTTAGATATAAAGACCCACGATAAGGTTGTCCACTCTTAGCTAAAAAAAGAAGTTCGTTGGAACTAAACTCTACTCTTGTTCCCGTCTGTATCTTAAGTACTCTCATCTATCCGACTCTCTGGGGGTTTATGTTCGCGTTTAAAAACCTATGCTTCTCAATCTCTTTATACTTCTCATCTTCGTTTGAGTAGAAGAAACGTGGGTGAATACTAATGTTTCCACGTGGATAAAAAAGTCCTACTATCTCAAGGTATTTTGGTTCCATAAGTGAGACTAAGTCTTTTCCGATTTTGTTGACTACATCCTCATGAAACTCACCATTGTTTATAAAACTAAAAAGGTACAACTTCAAAGATTTACTCTCAACCATCTTCACATTTGGAATATAGTTGATGATAAGCGTTCCAAAGTCAGGTTGATTAGTAATGGGGCAAAGTGAAGTAAACTCGTCCGCGTTGAGAGTTACCCAGTAGTCGTTTTCTTGATGAGCATTCTCAAAAGTCTCAAGAAGTTCAGGTGTATACTCATACTTATATTCAGTACTGCTTGAACCTAGTTGGGATAATTCTTCTTCTCTACTCATCTTCTCTCTTTATCTTTTCATATTTTCATTATTATAGCAAGTATGTTCTAAAGAAAGGGAAAATTAAAACGACAGTAGCCATTTAAAGTAGTATGTATTTGCATACTCTCCAAACTCACTCCCTTTCTCTCCATTTTGTATCATTGCCCCTAGCATAAAAGAGTTGTAGTCGTTGAGAGTATAAGTCAGCGTTGGAGAAATGTACCGTGAGTTTTTATCATTAAAGCTCTCTATGTAAGTAAGTGAACCATCAAGATAGATATTAAAACTATATGTCAAAATAAATGCCGTGTAGAGATTAGAGTTTACAAGATTAGGAAGTATCTCAGAGTTATAATTTAGAAATATCTTCTCATACGAAAAATTCTCAGATGAGTAAAGTACCTCGGTTATCAATGTAATACCATTGACAAAAGCGTAGTCCGCTCCTACTATGCCTTGAAAGTACTCTACATCTTCACTCTGGGTAAGATTTTTTTGAAGTCTACTTTTTATGTATGCCCCTTCACTTCTCACCTCAACCCCACTCTCACCTAAGTTCCCTTCTATCTCAAAGCCAAGCATCGTAGTCTCATTAGAACTAACTACATCAAGAGCAAAGTCTGCAATGTCTAAGTATGCTTTATACTGCACTGCATACTTGAAGCTATCATCTGCTTTTTGTGAAGCTACAACCGTTATCTGTGATGTATCATCTATATGTCTTGTATATGAAACGCCAAACACACCAAAGGTCTCATCTGGTTCAAGAGCATAAACATTTCTAGGGTTAAAAAGGTTTGTAGGGTTCCAAACTCGCCCAACTCCCATAGAGATATTTTGAAGACCTACAAGTACTCTATTTGCATCATCTTCATAACCACCATACGCTCTATAGAGCTTTGCATATATACTTCCACTTCCATAAGTATTATGTTCACTCTGCGTTTTAAAAGGCGTGTCTGATTTTTGTAGTTTTACATACTCAAAATCATTTGAGTTTACATAAGAGTCGCCATAGTAGTTTACTCCGTCGGCGATAAGAGTCACAAAGAACTCATCTTGCGTATAGTCTCCTCGAAAACGGAGTCTATCATAGTTATAAAGGTAAGTTGTATCGCTTGCTGGATTTACGCTACCTTGTGAGATGGTGAAATTACTGTTTTCCACCCTGTACTCAAAGTCGGCGTTTAAAAAAGAGGTACACACCAACGAAAAAAGAGTAAGTTTAGCTTTCAACTATAGCCCCGTCTACAAGCTTAATGATGCGTTTTACGCTCTGCATAACATACTCGTCATGTGAAGCGAAGACTATGCTTATGCCCTCTTTTTCATTGAGTGACTTCATCATGTCCATCAAGGCTTTTGAGTTTTTAGAGTCAAGGTTTGCTGTTGGCTCGTCTGCTAAGATTATCTTTGGCTTTGGAGCGACTGCACGAGCTACAGCCACACGTTGTTGTTGACCTCCGCTTAAATTAGAAGGTAGAGACTTTAGTTTGTTGTCTATCTCTAAAAGAGTCGCTACTTCTCGAACTCTCGCTTGTATCTCCTCTTCACTAAAGCCACGAAGCTTCATTATAAAACCTATGTTCTCTTCAACGCTTAAAACCGGTATGAGGTTATACGCTTGAAACACAAAACCCATCTCGTTGAGTCGTATGCTGGTTCTCTCCTCTTCGCTCAGAGAACTTATCTCGCGACCCTCCAAATATATCTCGCCGCTATCTATACCATCAAGTGCTCCGATTGCGTTTAAAAGAGTAGTCTTACCACAACCAGATGGTCCAGTTAGAAGTGCGTACTCTCCCTTTTTTATCTCTAAGTTGATGTCACGAAGTGCATGAAGTTCTCTCTCTTCGCCTTTGTAAAAATACTTGTTTAAATTTCTAGTTTGAATCATATGTCAACCTTTGTAACTTCTATGGAGTTCATTGTTTTTATCTTTCTAAGCGGAGGAAGCACACTTAAAATCGAAGCTCCTATAATAGCTATGAATGTAGAGCTAAAATAGCTTAGTTTTATAGTCGCATAGAGGACACTTGAGTATCCAAAGCTCTCCATTCCATCTGCATAAGCACCCAAATCCAATCCGTACGTTTGTAAATAATAAAGAGCCAAGAATCCAAAAATGGCACCAAGTATATAGCCTAAAACACCAACAAAAAGTGCTTCTAAAAAGATTTGACTTCTTATAAGCGAGTAAGACATTCCTATACTTCGCATAATTCCAAACTCACGTATTCTATCGAGTATGGATACGTACATAACACCCATGATGCCGATGAAGACAACCATCATTACTATGAAAAAAGTCACTGAGTTAAAAATAACCATAATCTCTTGCATCTGCTTCATCATAGGATAAAGTTCAAGAAAGCTTTTAACGTCTAAGTTTTTATACTGAGTTGTGAGTTCTTCTTGTAAAGTACTAGAGTCTGAGCGAATAGCTATCTGAGTTGTTTCATCCGTACGCACTCCTAAAAACTTCTGGAGTTTTTTTCGCTCTACGTATACTGCGGAGTTATCAAGGGAAATGTTACTCGTTTGAACTACTCCGCTTACTCTAAGTGACATGGCATTTATCTCGCCACTGCTATCTTGAGTGGAAAAGATAAGTTTTGAGCCTATTTTTACTTTGAGAGTTTTTGCCAACTCACTTCCAAGAAGTGCGCCGCGTTTATCTAAAAGAAGTTCGCCTGTTTTTAAAAAAAGTCCAAACTCACCAAACTTCTCTTCGGCGTTTAAGTCTATACCTATTACCGTTGAAAATGCGGACTTTCTAGCAGTGGAGCTTAAGCCTTCCGCTTTTAAACGCATCACTAGCGCGTTTACGTCGCTTCTCTCTTCTAACTCTTCAACTATGGAAGTGGCGTTTGCTATGTTGTCTTTAATCGCTTTTGAGACTCTATAGTTTTTGTTATAGAGACTTATCTCGCCACTATCGCTACGTTTAGTTTTGTCTATCATAGAGAGTGTCATACCGTCATAAAGACCTTGAAGGGAGAGCATCATACTCATACTCACAGCTATCATGATGATGACCAACAGAGTACGAGAGAGTCGTAAAAAGGCATTGTTAAACGCTAATTTTATTATGAGTTTATACATGTCTTGTCGCCTCTATGGGTTTAAAAGAGTTTATGAACTTAATGGGGTACACAACGCTTAAAAAATTGAGTACATATATCACCCCTACATTCCAAGCGATGGTATAAACGTCAAAACTAAAAGGCAACTCATCTGAGACTATGCCGTACTCTTTGTAGGTCTCGCTCATCCCCTCTATTATTATAGGGTAAACACTATAGTGGTACGCTATGTAAGCACCAATGGGAGTGGCTAAAATCACTGCTAAACTAGAGAGTATAAATATCTCCCAAACAAGTAAAGAACGAATATTTGAGCGAGAAAGCCCAATGCAACGAAGTGTACCAAACTCTCTTACACGTGAGCTGACATTTATAAAACCAAAAATCATAATGACAAAAAATATCACCACAAAAAAGAGACTCATAGAGATGTAACCAAATATACTGTCAACCTCCATAGCTTCAACCATGGACTTCATCAAAGTCTTCCACGTGACGACTTCAAGTTCTTCGTTGTTTAAGAGTTTTTCTATTTTCATAGCGATGGCGTCCACCTCTCTTAAATCATCTACTTTTATAGTAATATAGGAAGCTTTATCAGTAGAGTACATCAAGGTATCAAAATACTCTCTACTTACAAACGAAGCGGAAGAATCAAACTCATAAGCACCCGTTTTAAAAATACCACATACCTTAAACAAGTCCGCCGCAAAAGAGTTATCACTCGCCGCACCGATGAAGCTCACTTCCTCGCCAAGTTTTACATGGAGTTTTTTCTTTAGGTCCACTCCCATATAGATACAGTTTCCTGAACTGGCATTTAGATACTTCCCTTCTATGAGAGCATTTTTCAACTGACTCATAGTCATCTCTTTATTTGCTTCTATACCTGTTACCATCGCTGCACCTGAGTAGTCTTTGTGTGAAAGCAGACCATAGGTCTCATAGCGAGCGGTAAAAGTGTTTATACCCTCAATATGTGAGAGTTTTTTCTCTATCTCTTTAACATCACGAAGAAGATAATCATTTCCACCTATGTCTCTATAGCCTTGTTTATAAATCTCTATGGCTCCCGTGTAAACTTTAAGAGAGTTTTCAAGCATTGACTTATGCGAACCATCCATCATCGCTACATAAACGATAAAAAAAAGAGTAGATATGAAGGTAAGTATAAAAGTAGTTATCGAACGACTTTTGTAGAAGAGTATATTTTTAAGAGCTAAGGAAAACATCATTTTCTCACTTTACGGATTTAGATATTTCATAAAGATAATCATGCATATCAAAGTAGCCTATCATCATTTCAAACATCATTCGCCAGCATAGCTGACTACATACAAAAAACACTATAAACGCCAACCATACTTTTCGCTTATCTGCTGAAGAAAGTCCAGTATAATAGCTGCTTACGGAATTTTCAATGTCTTTTATAATCAGGACTTTTTTTATTAAATATGCACGTATATACCAAAGAAAAATAGGTATAAATACAAGACCGAAGTAGTAACTAACTATCAGTATATCTTGTGCTATAAATTTGTTAAATGTTAAATATTCATACATATCTTATCTCGAAAATCTCTTAAGTGCTGACTTTTTAAAGTACTGCTCAGAGATTTGACTATCATACTTCACATCTTTTATGATTATTTCCGTGAATTGCCCTTTTTTATCTGATGGAGTTATTCTCCAGTAAGTAGGCGTGTAGTACTTTCCAAATTTTTTCACTTTCTCATACGTAAAGATTCTCACTTCTAAGCCATCTTCATCGTAAAATATATCTTTCATGCCCGTGTACGTTTTTGTATTGATTTTTGAGACTATTTTACCCCATACGACAGCCGCATCTTCTTTAGGAGTAAGCTCTATAGTTACATAATCCCCTTCTCTTTTTAAAATCTTCGCGTCATAATCATCCACAAGAGAACTCTGTTTGACCATATCGTCATTAGTGATGTCGCTTCCCATCCAGTTTTGTAGCATCATAGATGGCGGAATTTTTATAATTCTTTCTATTTTAGGGACGTATTGCCACATCTGATTATCTAAAGATAAAAATGTTATACCTCTATCTTTTGGTGGGTAGATAGTTTTAACGAAACTCTTTTTGTTCCCCTTCGCCCATGTCTGCATCTTCATAGTGCGTTTATGACCTTGAGAAGTTATACGCATGTCCATCTGCATATACACATTTGTACCACGCATATTCTCATCTACTTTTTTGATGATTTGAGTAGCTGTTTGTTGTGCAGTTAAAAGGGTAAATGAGGTGAGTAAAAAGAGTATAGTAAGTCGAAATTTTAACATTACACATCCTTCTATATGGACCTATTTTAGCATACTTTTAATTAATCCAAAAACAGATACCGTTTAACATACGTTAGCCAATGATTAGACTTACATTAACCTAGGAGGTATACAATTTTATGAAAACCAACACAAAGGATATGTTATGTTAAAGAAACTATTTGTCACTTCGCTTTTTGTAGGAGGCACACTTCTGAGTGCCAGTAATTATGTCCCACATCTTAACAGTGAGCTCCAGAGAAATGAAAGAATAATCTTTGAGTATGAGAAAGCCATTAAACAGCTCAAAGAGAGAAATAAGTTCCTCAAAGAGCAGAAGCAAAAAAGCCCAAAATTGTATGAAGAAAAAGCACTCTTTGAAGAGACAAAAAAGGCTTATATTCAGCGTGTAAAACTTGAAGGTGCTGAGGCAAAGAACATCAACTTCAAGATAGAAAAACATAGAATAAGTTTACAAATGAACATCAAAATTACTAAAGATGATGAAGACGGATTCTATCAAAGTTCTCGCTCATTTTACCAAGAGTACTCCATACCAAAAGATGTAGATGAGTCAAAGATAACTAACTACATCGATGGTGACTACTTTGTCATTAAAATGCCTAAGAAATAACTACTCTTTTTCCTTGCCTCCAAGTTTTGAGACAAGGATATAAAAGAGTGGAATAAATACAATAGCTAAGAAAGTCGCAGCTATCATACCTCCCATAACTCCAGTACCTATAGAGTGACGACTTGCCGCTCCTGCTCCACTACTTATAACTAAAGGAACAACTCCCAATGTAAACGCGAGTGAAGTCATGATAATAGGACGTAGACGAATCTTCGCAGCTTCTACGACTGCATCGACTATTTTTAAACCTTGTGCTTGTCTTTGCATTGCAAACTCCACAATTAAAATGGCGTTTTTAGCAGCAAGACCCGCGAGAACTAGAAGACCTATTTGAAAATATATATCATTTTGCGTGCCTCTGAGGTAGGTTGCTAAAACTGCCCCAAAGATTGCAAATGGAACCGCCATAACTATAGATATAGGCATCAACCAACGCTCATACTGTGCTGCTAAAATGAGATACAAGAAAACTATTCCGAGTAAAAATGCCAAGACACCTGCACTCGATATCTTTTTCTCTTGATAAGAACTACCCGTCCAACTTATCGTATACCCAGATGGAAGTACTTCATGAGCAACCTCTTCAATGGCATTGAGAGCATCTCCTGAGCTATAGCCATATGCCGCTTGACCAGAGACTTTTGCAGCGTTAAAGAGGTTAAACCTCTCTATAAGATCTGCACCTACTTCTTGCTTTAAAGAGATAAAGGAGCTCAGTGGAAACATCTCATTGTTTTTTCCTCTTACATATATCTGTTCGATATCACGTGGAGAGTTTCTAAACTCACTCTTAGCTTGCATATTTACCGTGTATGTTCTTCCAAAAAGATTAAAGTCATTCACATAGTAAGAGCCAAAAGTAGCATTGAGTGTTTGATAAATGTCATTTAATGCCACACCTTTAGACTTGACTTTTTCAATGTCAACTTTTACTTTATATCGAGGAATATTTGCATTGAGTGTAGTTCGTACTGCACTAAGTTCTTCTCTTTGATTTGCTTTTTGGATAATCTGGTTCACATACTTTTGAAGTGTTTGTGTGTCACCACCGCTTCTATCTTGAACATAAAGCTCAAAGCCACCTGAGAGACCCATACCACGAATAGGAGGCGGCACAACCCCAAAAGAGAAACCATCACTCGTGGCAAAAAGTTTTTTGTTTAAATCAGATGTTAGTTTCAGAGCATGTTGTTCTGGTCGTGTTCTTTGATCCCAGTCTGTAAGCTTCACGATAGTTGCTGCAGCATGTGTTCTTAAAGATGAACTTGTAAAGTCACGTCCAGCAAACTGAACAACATTTTTTACATTCTCTTCATCACTTGCGACAAGTCCATAAATCTCTTTTGTCAATTCATCTGTTCTACTTAAAGATGAAGCAGGTGGGTTAAAACTAAAGACAAATATCGTTCCCTTGTCTTCAGCCGGAACAAGACCAGTTTTGAGATCTTTAAACAAATCGTAGGTAACAAAGATAAGTCCTCCAAAGAGTAAAAGACTTAAAAAGGCATAGCGAATAGTAAGCTTGACAGCTTTTGTGTACCCCTTTGTAGCCCAATCAAAGAAGTTGTTAAAACCTCTAAAAAAAGCATTTGGCTTGGAGTGTGTTGGCTTGAGTAGAGTTGCACAGAGTGCAGGAGTAAGTGTGAGTGCCACAAAACCAGATATAGCAAGCGAGATAACAATGGTAACCGCAAACTGCTTATACATCTCACCACTTAGTCCTCCTAAAAACGCTACTGGTATAAAAACAGCAGAAAGCACAAGTACGATAGCTACGAGTGCTCCTGAGACCTCTTTCATCGCTTGCATAGAAGCATCATAGGGAGTCATCCCCTCAGCGATATGGCGTTCAACATTTTCTATAACAATAATAGCATCATCAACAACTATTCCAATAGCTAAAACAAGTCCAAAAAGAGTCAGTAAATTGATACTAAACCCAAGCATATACATCCCTGCAAAAGCCCCGATAATAGAAACAGGTACAGCAAGGATAGGTATAAGTGTAGCTCTCCAATTTTGTAAAAACAGAAATATAATCAAGATAACTAAAATCAGAGCTTCAATAAAAGTTTTTATAACCTCGTTGATAGAGACCGCAATAAAGTCCGTAATATCATAAGGGATTTTGTACTTTATGCCAGTATCAAAATTTTCACTGATGCCTAGCATTGTCTCTCTCACACCTTTTGCTGTCTCAATGGCGTTTGCTTCACTTTGTAAAAAGATACCAATAGGAATTGCAGGAGCATTGTTGAGTTTAGTTTTCATGTCATAACTGAGTGAGCCAAGTTCAACAGTAGCGACATCTTTTAGTTTGAGTGAGCTTCCATCTTCATTTGATCGTATAATAATATTTGAAAACTCTAAGGGATCGCTCAAACGCGGTGGTGTTTCTATAGTGTAAGTAAACATTTCACGATTTGAAATAGGTTCAGCAGCTATTTTTCCCGCAGCATATTGCTCATTTTGCTCATTAATACTCGCTACTAAATCACTTACACTCAAAGAGTACTTCTTCAGCTTTAAGGGATCTATCCAAACGCGAATAGCATAATCTTTTGCACCAAATATCTGTACATCACCAACACCTTTAACCCTTTTAAGGTCATCAACTATATTCATAAGTGCATAGTTTGATAAGAAGGTTATATCTCGACTTTTATCGGGTGAGTTTATGATAACAACTTGAAGCATGTCAGGCGAACGTTCATTTACACTCACACCTTGACGACTGACTTGCTCTGGAAGTTTTGAAAGTGCAGATTGGACTCTGTTGTTTACATCTATCTTTGCAGCATCAGGATCTGTTCCAACCTCAAAATAAACACTTATACTCAGTGCTCCACTATCTGAAGATACAGAGTTCATATAGAGCATATCTTTAGCACCATTTATCTCTTGTTCTAGAGGGGCTGCAACTGTTTGAGAGATAGTCTCTGCACTCGCACCAGGATAAGATGTAGTGACGACTATCTGAGGAGGTGATACTCTTGGATACTCAGAGATAGGGAGAGAAAATATAGAAATCCCCCCAGCGAGTACAATAATGATGGCAATGACTGAAGCAAACACCGGCCGCTTAATGAAAAATGCAGAAAACATACTAGTTACCGCCTATGATACTAACTTTTGAGTTTGGTCTGAGTTTTGCGATATTACTCACTACGATTTTTTCACCGCCTTTAAGTCCATCGACGATGATAGCCTTGCCATCTTTAACAAGTGCAACATTCACATTTCTCATACTTAAAGTTCCACCCTCTTCTATGACATATACGAGCAGTGTTTCTGGAGTTTTCACAAGTGCATACTGAGGAATGATTGCTATGTTTTTATAACTAAACCCATCTAGTTTTACTTCAACAAATGACCCTATAACAAGTTTATGACTTCTATTTTTAAAAGTAGCACGTACTAAAAGCGTATCTGTTTTAGCATCTAGTTTTGGGGCAATATAATCAACAACACCCTGATAGGACTCTCCATTGACTGCAATAGAAACTTCACTCCCTACTCTTATTTGCGATCGGTACTTAAGCACGTCACTGTTTGGTAAAGAAAATTCTGCATAGACTTTATCAAGTGCTGTGATCGTTGTAAGCTTGGCGTTTGAAGATGATATATATGTTCCAGCATCACTTGTACTGATACCTATTTGCCCACTTATAGGAGCTTTTATAGTTGTGTAATCAAACTCTATTTTTGCTTTTGCAAGATTTGCTTTAGCACCCTCAAGTGAAGCTTTAGCATCGTTGAACTCATATAAAAGTGCATCGTATTGTTGTTCACTTATCGCTTTTTTTGAGTAAAGATACTCCGCACGTTTATAATCTTTGCTCACCTTTACAAAACTAGCTTGTGACTTTTGAAGCATCGCTTGGGCAGAGTCTAGTGCTGCTTTGTACTCATTTTTTTGGATTTCATAGAGAATTGCCCCTTTTTTTACAAAGCTTCCCTCAACAAAGTTTTCTTTTTCTAAAACACCATCAACTCTTGCAACTACATCCACCTCTTGATAGGGCTTAAGAAGTGCTGCATACGATTTTGAAAAAGTTGTGTCTTGAAGTTTGACATCAAAAGCTTTGACAGGCATCGGGGGCATCTGTTTTTTTGATGCTTGTGCAGACTTTGAGTCGTCCTCTTGTGAACAACCAACTAAAAGCAATCCTAAAACCGCTAGAGATAAAACTACATTTTTCATTTTAAATACTCCTCAATAGTGTGCCCACTATAATAAAGCACTTCTGCTTTTTTAATTTCTAAATCATTTTTTGCTTGCTCATAGACATGTTGCGCACCATATTTTTCACTTAAAGATTGAAGATATGCGACATTATCTATAGCTCCATTTTGGTACTTCAGTTTGATAAGCTCAAAAGTTGAAGAGGCAGCATCGAGTGTTGCTTTTGTAGCTGCTATTTTTAATTTAATTATTTCAAGTTCTTTTTTTGCCAATCGATAATCTACATCTGCTTTATTTATCTGATGTTCAAGGAGTGCTTTTTGGCTTAAATACTCAAACTGCTTTGACTCATACGCTTCTGTGGTAGAGCCAAAGTCAAAGAGATTCCACTCTACATTTATAGTGGCTATATTTTGCTCATTTACTAAAAAGTCACTCTCTTTTGACTTATCTTCAAAGTTATAATCCGAGTATGTGTATGTATTGTCAAAATAGAGTCTTGGATAGTTAGCACTTTGTATGCTCTGTGCATTTGACATAAGTGCTTTTGCTTGATAATCAAGAGCTTTTATATCTGGACGCATTACGACTTTTTCATCTTCATCCAGCTTTATTGAGGAACCTGACTCAATACTTGTTATCTCTTGCGTAGTATAGTATTCAAGTGTATAAAGCACTCTTTGAATTCCAAGGTCAATCTCATTGAGAACAACTTTTTTAATTTTTACACTAGAGTCGATTTTATCGACCTCATCACGTGTAACAGAACCAGTTTCATAGTAGACTTCAAGCCTTTGCAATTCCGCTTCAAGCTGTTTTATCTCCTCACTAGTGGCATTTTTATAAGCCATATATGAAAGATACTCATAATACAAACGAGTCACGTCAAGTGTGATAGTATTTCTCACTGCTTCAAGATTTTCTTTACTTGCATCGACATTATAAAGAAGTTGATCATAAAGTGAGTCTTTTTTTCCACCATCATAAAGAGTATAGTTTAAACTTGCTGTTCCTCGCAACGTGTTTCTTGCAGCTGCTGGCGTTTCATTGTAAGTGTTTAGATATGCTCCCTTAACACTTACATCTGGAAGATATCCACTTTTAGTACTATCGTATGCTTTTTCTTTTGCGTGTACATTTAAAGTTGCCGCTTTAACTACTCTGTTTTTCAAAGATATATCTACGAGTTCTTTCAAGTCATATGCGTAAAGAAAAAGAGGCAAACAAACTAGAGGTAAAAAAGCCTTCAAGTGCTCTCCTTTTAAATCTATATTTTTACAGATACTATCCTAAAGCGACTTAATTATATCTTTCTAGAAAGATATAATTTGTGTTATAATTTTAGCAATGAAAACAGATAATCCAAACAAGCATCTCATTCCAAATTTTTACAACAAAGTAGAACTTGGATATCTACCGGAAACATTTAAACTAGCGCTACCAATGACACTTATTCATAAAACACTTCTTGGACACTCCGAGCTCTTTTACAAGGAGAAGTATGACTTACTCAAGTCGGAAGTAGATGTTCTAGCATCGCTCTATACCAATGAAAATGAACTTACTCCTACGCAACTTTATGATTTAACAATTTTTTCCTCAGGAGGCATGACAAAGATACTCAAGCGTTTAGAAGAGAGAGGCTACATAAAAAGAAAAGCAGATACTCAGGACAAACGCCATATCTTAGTATATCTCACGCCAAGTGGTGAAGATATAATACAGTCTGCACTTTTTGAAATATCTAAAGAGTATGAAGGGTATTTCGATGCACTTGATGAAAAAGAGACAAAAGAACTCGCAAGACTTTTACAAAAGCTACTCTATAAACTCTAAAATGTTACTTTGTAAAGCAGTAGCAATACTCTGAATTTCCCTCTTCTCTTATAGACTTTGAAGGAGACTTAATGTACTTTAAGACTTATTTAAATACAATCAGTAAAGAAATAAACGGTAGAGTCTTAACGAAGGTTTTAAATATATGTTAGAAAGATTATCGGCAAAAAATCTCACACTTGTACTAACAATAAGTTCTTTAGTAATTTTCGCATCAATTCTTCTTGGATCTATCTATGTAAACCAAAAAAACAAACTCCAACAGCTAGAAAAAGAGTACCGAAACAGTATTAAGAACTCCTACGATGTCATACTTGAGAATCATAAAAAATTTTACAACTTCAGACTCAAAGCAAATATCAACTCAAAAGGTGTGAAAGAAGCATTTGCAACTCGAAATAGAGAAGAGCTTTACAGTTTAATAGAAGCCCGATGGAAGGTTCTACAGAGTGAAAACCAATATCTAAAAATCATGCACTTTCACCTACCAAACGGTATATCTTTTTTACGTATGCATCAGCCAAAAAAATATGCTGACGAAATAGCTCAAAGAAGAGAAATGGTAGCGACTATGCACAAAATACAAAAACCCCTTTATGGATTTGAAGCAGGTGCCTATATGCTTGCTTACAGAACATTTTTACCAGCTTTTTACCAAGGTAAATATATCGGGGCGGTTGAGTTAGGAAGTAGACCAGACCAACTACTTTATGAGATTGACAAATTCAACAATATAAAAGGCGCCCTGTTTGTCAAAAATAACAAAATTATAGAATATCAAGAAAAAAGTGATCTTATCATCGGTGACTATAAACTCCAATACTCTACTATGAACAACAATGAAGTTTTAAAACATCTCAATAAAAATTTAGATGCGGACTCATTACTAAATATATATGATAAATACTATAGTGTTTATGTCTTTGATCTTAAAGATTACAATGAAAAAACAAGCGCAAAAATTGTCTTCTTGCATGATATCACGTCAATTAAGAATGAGTTTTCAGACACTGTCGAAGAGTTAGTTATCTTACTATTTTCTCTCTTGTTTCTTTTAGTTATAGTGATTCATTACGGATTTGGTAAAATAATAAAAAAGTTAGAAAAAACAAATAATAAACTACTAAGTAACAAACAATTTACCGATTCAATTTTAACAAAGTCTTCATATGCAATTATCACTTTAGACACAAAAGGGAAAATAACACTTTTCAATAAAAAAGCAGAGAGTCTTTTAGGGTATAGTTCGGACGAACTTGTAAATAAGCAATCTCCTTTAATATTTCATAAAAAATCTGAAATTAAAAAAAAGATAAAAGAGTTATTAAAAGATCCAAATGTGGGTACGAAAAAAAATTACAGGCAACTCATAATACAAAGTGCTCAAACTTTCGAAGATTATGATGAGTGGACGTACATACATAAAAGTGGTAAAGAGGTAAAGGTTTCATTATATATCACCACTCTAAGCGATACCGAGGGAAATATGACAGGCTACCTTATTATGGCTGAAGACATATCTCTAAGAAAACAATTAGAAGCCGAAATAAAAGCACAAAAAAATGAACTCGAAACTATCTTCCATACAACAAAAGATGGTATAGCTACACTCGACTTGCAAACAAACTTTTTGTACTGTAACGATGCATATCTAGAAATGACAGGTTTTACACATAAGGAGCTATTACAGACAAGTTGTGTTGCACTCACAGCTCCAGAAGACCTACCAAGAATTGAAAAAGGTATGCAAGAGATAATGGAGAAAGGCTATTTAAATAACTTTGAAAAAACATGTATAGTCAAAAATAACAAAAGATTAGCTGTAAACATGTCTTTAGCTCTCATGCCTGATAAAAAAAGAATTTTAGTATCCATGAAAGACATAACAGAACAGAAAGAGAAAGAAAAAATCATAAAAGATTATGTCGCATTAATAGACAAGTACATCATTACCTCTTCAATCGATTTAAATGGAAATATAATTGATGTTTCAGATGCTTTTTGTGACATCAGCGGTTATACAAAAGAAGAACTCTTAGAGATGAACTTTACACAGATTAAGCCTTCTGATATGGATACAGACGTTTTAGATGAGATGTTCGAGACTCTTAAGCGAGATATGACATGGAGTGGCGAGATTAAACATCAAACAAAAAATGGTAATTATTATTGGCTCCAGGTGTCAGTTTCACCTACATATGATAAATATGGCAAAAAAAATTATTACACATTTGTCGGACAAAACATAACTGGTAAAAAAACTCTTGAAGAGATCTCAATCACAGATGCCCTTACAAATATTTACAACAGAAGACATTTTAATGAAGTTTTTCCTCAAGTACTCAAAAGTGCACAGAGGGAACCTCATACTTATCAATGTTTTCTTATGATAGACATAGACCACTTTAAGCAATATAATGATCACTATGGACACCAAAAAGGCGATGAGAGTTTAATATTGGTAGCAAAGGCTATTAAAAACTCTCTCAATAGGGCAAGTGATTACTGCTTTAGACTTGGGGGTGAGGAGTTTGGAGTTTTATATAAAGTTGATACAAAAGAAAAGGCTATTAAGTTTGCGGAATATATTCGAAAGAATGTTGAAGATTTGAAAATAGAGCACAAATATAGTTCTACTAATCCCTATATAACTATCTCTATAGGTTTGGTTGCTGTGCAAGGCAGTCATGCTAAATCCGAAAATATCTCAGAAGTTTATAAAAATGCAGATAGTTTACTTTATGAAGCAAAAATATCTGGCCGAAACCAAGTTAAATCAAACTAAAGAAGATTTATTTATGAAAATAGTAACAGTACTCTAAATTTCCATCTTTGCCTGTGAGTTTTGAAGGGGATTTTTGGACCAATTCCCACCCCTTTAACGCACAAGTATCTTCAAACTTCACCATGGCATTTAGTATAGCTTTCTTATCAACTACAACTCCATTTTTATCACGTTTAACTTCACGACCCACTTCAAACTGAGGCTTAAACAGTAAAACAATATCTTGTGTGGCAAGTCTATCAACATCGTCAAGTATATGTAAAAGCGAGATAAACGCTACATCACTCACTACTAAATCAAAAAGTTCTTTCGAACTAAAGTTACGGATATCACAAGACTCATAAACATCAACACGACTATCTTCACGAAGTGATTTATGGAGTTGGTCCGTTCCAACATCAACAGCACTTACTCGCTTCACTCCACCTTCTAAAAGTACCTGCGTAAATCCACCTGTAGAAGAACCAATGTCTAAAGCCAACTTTTCTTTTATGTCTAAGTCAAGTTCTTCTAAAAACTCTAAGAGTTTAAATGCTGCACGTGAGACATACTGCTTATGCTCTTGTATCGTAACCTTGTCAGACTCTTCTACTTTCAATGAGCTTTTTGTAACAAGCTCATCATTTACAGATACGAGTCCTTTTTTTATAATAGTCTGAGCCTTGTTTCTACTCTCGCACAAAGACTTTTCTACGAGATAACTATCGAGTCTAGTCACAGTAGTCGTGTTCTTCTTCTTCGTACTCATCATCTTCTAAAGGCTCTTCATTGGTGTAGTCATACTCATCTGTTGTTTCATCTTCTACTATTTCATTCTCTTTACAATACATCATATTAGTTCTCTTTTATTTATATACTTATTTTATTTTTTATAGATTCTGATTATATACCAAGTAAGAAAATAAAATGTTATACTTTTTAAAAAATTTAAAGGAAAAAATTTGGTTTATTATATTTTAAAACTCATCATTACAACACTCTTAATCGTTCTTATCTCGGAAATATCAAAACGTAGTAGTTTAGCAGGGGCTATACTTGCGGCTATTCCTCTTGTATCCATTCTCGCTATGATTTGGATGTATATTGACACAAATGATACCAAGGCAGCCGTAGATTTCTCTAACAACATCGTATGGTTAATCGCGCCATCAATGACACTCTTTATACTCTTCCCAATTTTAATCAAAAAAAATATCGGATTCTATCCAAGTATGGGAATCTCAATATTTATGACTGTTCTCGCTTACTATAGTGTGATATTTATTCTTGAAAAAACTGGAATTCGATCATAAGAGTGTAATCGTCTTCTCAGAAATAGTTTACTATCTATGCACTACTTATGCGCAATTTCTTTGTCGGTAAACAAATAGTCCTTGAGTTCTTTATCAAAAGAAGGATCTTGTCTGCGAATCCATTCAAGAACCATTGCCGCATGTTCTTTTTCTTCATCCCTATTATGTTCAAGAATCGATTTCAACTCTTCACTTTTACATGCATCAACTCTTTGGTTGTACCAATCTACAGCTTCAAGCTCTTCCATCAGTGATGTAATTGCTCTATGCATATCTTTGGTTTCCTCAGAAAGTTCATTTATTGGTTCATGATATCCTTCGTTTGCCATTTGTGACTCCTTTTAAAATGTTGTGAAATAAATACTAACAAAGAGCGTCAAACTCCGACCTTAAAACAAGTATGAACTTCCTATTAGTAAGTTCATTTTAAGTAAATTTCCTCTAAATCTATCTATCCTACATCATCCCAGAATACTTAATACCGCTAAGCTTTGCCATCTCAAAATGCCAAGTCTCAATGTCTTGTGGAGAGAACTTATTGAGGTGATTATGGCCACACGCTCTCGCCATAACTTGCATAAGATTGTTGGCAGAGTTAAAAAAACGAGCAACTCTTTGTGCTCCTTCATCAATGTCAACAAGTTTTCTTAGTTCAGGGTCCTGAGTTGCGATTCCGGCCGGACACATATTTGTATGACAAATTCGTGCCCCGATACAACCTACTGCTTGAATTGAAGCATTTGCCAAAGCAATTCCATCTGCACCAAGAGCTAATGCTTTTACAAAATCAGCCGGTGTCCGTAGTCCTCCCGTAATAATTAATGTAACATCTCCACTTACACCAGCTTTATCGAGATGTTTTCTTGCTCGAGCAAGTGCAGGAATGGTCGGTACAGATATATTATCCCTAAAAATTAGCGGTGCCGCTCCGGTACCACCACCTCTCCCATCAAGTATTATGTAGTCGGCTGAAGCTGCCAAGGCAAAGTCTATAGTCTCTTCCAACCTATTAGCCGAAATCTTAAATCCGATAGGGATTCCTCCTGTAACTTTACGAACTCTATCTGCAAAATTTCGAAAATCTGCAACACTCGACATATCTGTAAAAGCTGGTGGTGATTCAGAAGCTGTCCAAGGATCGATTTCACGGATCTCAGCAATTTTTTCTGTTACCTTACTAGCGGGAAGATGTCCCCCTATTCCTGTCTTTGCAGCTTGTCCAATTTTGAAGTGAAAAGCCTGCACCTTATGAAGCTGCTCTTCTTCAAAGCCATGCTTTGCAGAGCCAAGTTCATAAAGGTAATGACTATTGCACTCCTGTTCTTCAGGTAACATACCACCTTCTCCAGAGCAAATTCCCGTTTTCGCTAACTCAGCTCCTCTTGAGAGTGCGATTTTTGTCTCTTGTGAAAGTGCCCCGAAGCTCATATCCGATACAAAAATCGGCATGCTCAAATGAAGAGGTTTACGAGCTTTTGGACCAATTATGAGCTCAGTACCAACCTCAATACCCTGTGCGAGTGGTGCAGGGTCGAGCTGTGCAGTCATAATTTGAATGTGATCCCAAGATGGAAGCTCTGTTCGTGGTACTCCCATCGCACCTATTGGACCTTCAGGGCCTATTCCATCCTCTCCATCTAGACCCTTTAGTGCCAAGTTATGAATAAAAGCTACATGTGGTTCTAATGAAATCGATTCAGTCGCCTCACTTTTCACTTCACTATTTATATCATCTTTATCCTGCTTCCAAATGTCATCATGACTTCCGTCACAAAAAGGCTTCATTTTGGAAACACCACAGCGGCAAAGTGTATAGTGTTCACGTGACGCACCTTCACCCCATTGAGTATTTCGCAATTCAATTGCACCCTCAATTTCAAGAGGACCATTTTTTCTTATACGAATTTTCTGTGCACGATCTGCTTTTGGGTCTCGGTGCTCAGTCGTCTTATAAGCATAACTTAATGCACCAGAAGGACATTTAGAAATCTTTTCAATGAGCTCTTCATCAGTAAATCCACTGTTCTGCGTTTTTGGTCGCCACTTATCTGGTTTACCACTTGGGCAATAGCCTGCATGCGAACAAATCGCAACATTTTCGTAAATGGTAATTGGGTCACCGGAAAATATGAGACGCTTATCATCCTCATTTTCAACCTTCTCATCCGTGAAACCGCTAGCCACATGAGTACCATCGCAGAATGGTTTCTTCTGTGACTCTCCACAACGACAAAGAACCATCTCTTGTGTAGTTTCAATCGGACCATAGAGATCTTCAAAGTTATTGAGACCTTCTACTCGAAATGGTCCATTCTTGAGGGGTATGATTTTAACTGAATTTTCATTTTTCATATTGTCCTCTTTTATTAGCTGAATCCTATCTTACTTGTATTTTAACTACTTCTTTTTTGGATTCATAAAAAATGCTGCACAATACCCATGCGGACTAATCGTTCCCTCGACCATTTTACACTTATTTTCTTCTGGAATAAAATGCAGACAAATAGAACACTCTTTATCACCTTTTGGCGTCTTTTGATATAGGTACTTCTCCTTTGTTCCTTTAGCATAAAGTGGAGCCGCGCTAAATGTAACCATGCCCAACATAGCCATATATTGAAAAAAACTTCTTCGTGTTGTAACTTTCATCAGTTTCTCCTTTTAGAAATAGTAGTTAATATCCTTTACACTTCATCTATATAATCAGAATAAGGAATATTTCCCTTGCAAAAACTAGAAAAATACTCTTCACGATGCTTTTTATAGTTTGCATAATTAAATGATATAAACTTCCAGTTTAGAAGCTTCCACCATCCTTCAAGATAATCTCCACGTGCATTTCTATAATCAATATAGTATGCATGCTCCCACACATCACAAACCATCAATGGAACTAAACCTAGTCGAATAGGGTTTTCTGCGTTAGATGTAGTAAGGATACTCAACTTTTCACCCTCATCAAGACATAACCAAACCCAACCCGAACCAAATAAAGAAAGTCCTTTATTAAGAAAGTCTTTTTTAAACTCTTCTATAGAACCAAATTGGGTAGTGATTATAGATTGAAGTTCTAAAGAAGGGGTTGTTTTCTTAGGTGAGAGAGTGGTCCAAAAAAAATCATGGTTATAAACTTGAGCAGCATTATTAAAGATAGCACCATCAGCATGTTTTATAATTTCAATGAGACTTTTGGATTCAAACTCTGTATCTTGAATAAGTCCATTCAACTTAGTAACATAGCCAGCATGATGCTTATCATAATGGTACTGCAAAGTTTCAGTAGACATCACAGGTTCCAGAGCATCATATGTATAAGGCAGTTTTATCGATTCATGTTTCATAACTAAACTCCTCCTCTTATATGCCAACTATAACAAATTTGAATAAAACAATACTTAAAGATGCGTGAGTAATGTTAGAAAAGTATCGCTAATTTGTGTTTAAAATAGCAAAGAGTATTTGAAAGAAATTGTTTAGCAAAAGATTTGAGGGGATAAATCTTCAAGTGGTGGAGAAAGTACACCAAAAACTAGATACAAATATGATTTATAATAATTTAGTAACTCCTGTTCAACTCGACCAGCTCTTAGGACATGCTAACACTCAAATGCTTTATGATGTTTATGTAAATTATCTTGATACTTTTAATATTAATTTCGATAGAAGCATTTCTATATATAATTAGGATAAGCAAGAAATTTTAGTTAGTTTTTTATGTGTCTTTGAAGGTACTTATTTTAGGGGGTTTTAGCCTTCAAGTGGTGGACAAGGAGAGATTCGAACTCTCGGTACAGTTACCCATACGCATCCTTAGCAGGGATGTGGTTTCAGCCGCTCACCCACTTGTCCTTTTGAAGACCGTAATTATAGTCACTAGTTTATAACACTTAGCTTAAAATAGATAAATTGCTCAGGAGCCAGTATGAAAATAATTTTATTATTATTTTTCCCATTTTTTCTCCTTGCACAAGAGTATCCCTATTTTACAGATAAAGAGCTCAATTCTCTACAAAGTAGAGACAATATGAGTAAAAATAGAATATTAGATTATGAAAAACAGATACACTTTTTCAAGACACTAACTCAAGATGAGCAACTCAAAAAAGTAAACCTTTATTGCAACAGACTCCAAGCACAGTATGATGACATCACATATAAGCAAGAGGACAATTGGGCGACACCAAAAGAGTTTTTAGCTTTAGGCTATGGGGATTGTGAGGATTATGTGCTTCTTAAGTATTACACTCTTATAAAACTTAGGTTTGATGAAAAGAGACTCTATCTCACAGTTGTAAAAGAGAGATTTAGAGGGGGAATACATATGGTACTTTCGTATTTCAAAGAGCAAGATAAAGCACCTCTTATTCTTGATAATCTCAGCTTTATGATATTGCCCTTACATAAAAGAGTAGATTTACAGGCGATATACTTTATAAACAAGAGTGGCGTTTACACAATTGATGCAAGTTTCAAATTGACCAAGGTCGCACAAAGCTACAAAGAGTTTGAAGAGCTAAAAATGAAGGTAAGAAAAAACCTCTAAATCTGTGCTAGGATTTTTCTCACTACTTCCGAAGGATTTTGTGCTTGATAGATAGGACGACCCACTACTATAAAGTCAACTAGAGCCTCTTTCGCAAACTTTACATCAGCAACACGTTTTTGATCTCCAGCATCTTCGCCAAAAGGGCGGATTCCAGGAGTGAGAGTCATAAACTCTTTTGAAGTGATTTTTTTAATGGACTCACTCTCAAAAGCAGAGCAGACAACACCATCAAGACCACTCTCCATGGCATCTTTTGCAAACTGATCTGCTTTACTTGATATGCCATTTTCATAAACTGCTGTAAACTCATCTTCACTAAACGATGTAAGGGCAGTAACAGCCAAAACAATAGGACGAGACTCATAAGTACTTAAACGTTCCATTACAGTACTCATAGCACGCTTTCCAGCGCTCGCATGTACATTAAACATATCAACACCAAGTCCCATTATTGATTCCGCTGCATCAGCCATAGTATTTGGAATATCATAAAGTTTAAGGTCTAAAAATATTTTGAAGTCGGGATTGATTTTCTTGATGGCTGTTAAAAACTCTTCTCCATCACGTATGTAAGTACGCAGTCCAACTTTAAGCCAGACATTGTGTTCTTTGATTTTGTTAACGAGGTCTAAATTTTCTTCTTTTGTAGAAAGATCAAGGGCAACACATAATTCCATAATATTCTCTTTATAAGTTAATTATGAAATTATAGTATATATATCAATAAACTTAGCTAAAGGGTCTTACCCCTTTACCATTGCTTCTATTTTACCAACAACGGAAGGATCTTCAAGAGTAGAGATGTCTTGAGTAATTTCCTCACCTTTTGCTATAGAACGTAAAATTCGTCTCATTATTTTTCCAGAACGAGTTTTTGGAAGTCCTGGAGCAAATACCATATCATCACAAATAGCGATGTTACCAATCTCTTTTTTAATGATGTTGTTGATAGCTTTTACCTCTTCAACTTCATCAGCTACACCCTCATCAGACTTGAGAACAATGTATGCAAAGATACCCTCACCTTTTAAATCGTGTGGTTTACCGACAACAGCAACCTCTGCCACGTTTGCATGCTTTTTGATAGCTGCTTCAACTTCAGCAGTTCCCATTCTGTGTCCACTAACATTGATAACATCATCAGTACGACCTGTGATTGTTATGTAACCATCTTCATCGTAACGTGCACCGTCACCTGTAAAGTAGACTGCCTTACCATCTTTAACTACATCGCCATAGTATGATTTTACATAACGCTCTTCATCGCCCCAAACACCACGAATTTGTGAGGGCCAAGGTCTACTAATACACATATAACCTGTCTCACCTACTTCAGCTTTCTCACCTGTAGCAGGATCTAAAATTTCAGCCATGATACCTGGAAGTGGAAGCGTTGCACAAGCAGGTTTAATTGGCGTTGCACCTGGTAATGGAGACACGATATGTCCACCAGTCTCAGTTTGCCAATATGTGTCAACAATCGCACATTTACTTTGTCCCACTTCTTCATAGTACCATTTCCAAGCTGGAGGATCGATTGGCTCACCAACTGTTCCCAGTACTTTGAGTGAACTTATATCATACTTCGCAGGTTCTTCTTCACCCATTTTATGTAAAACACGAATAGCAGTAGGTGCAGTATAAAACTGGTTGATTCTATGGTTTTCCACCATAGCCCAAGGGCGTCCAGCATCTGGATAAGTAATAACACCTTCAAACATCACAGTCGTAGCACCCATTGCGAGTGGACCATAAACGATATATGTATGTCCGGTAATCCAACCAACATCAGCAGTACACCAGTAAGTATCATTCTCTTTTACATCAAATACCCACTCCATAGTCATCTGAGCCCAAAGAATATATCCAGCAGAGTTATGCTGTACACCTTTTGGTTTACCAGTAGAACCTGATGTGTAGAGCAAGAACAGTGGATCTTCAGAGTCCATAACTTCCGCTTCACATACAGCTGACTTATCTTTGATAAGTTCATTGTAAGAGTAATCACGTCCTGCAACCCAAGTTACATCTTCGTTATTTCTCTCTACAACAAGAACTTTTTCAACTGGTGTTTCACCTTCAAGTGCTGCGTCAACTACAGGTTTGAGCATATAAGGTTTTGTTTTTCTATATGCACCATCAGCAGTGATAACTACTTTCGCCTCTGCATCTTCGATTCTGTCTTTTAGTGCTTCAGAAGAGAATCCACCAAATACGATAGAGTGAATAGCACCAATTCTAGCACACGCAAGCATTGCGTAAGCAGCTTCTGGAATCATAGGCATATAGATAACAACTCTATCTCCTTTTTTAACTCCAAAATCCTCTTTTAAAAGGTTTGCGAACCTATTCACATTTTTATAAAGGTCAAGGTAAGTGATTGTCTGAACGTCGCCTCTATCACCTTCAAAGATAATAGCCGCTTTGTTTTTACGAGTATCTAAATGACGGTCAATACATTGAGCAGCGACATTTAGCTTCCCACCATCAAACCACTTTACAAAAGGAGCTTTACTCTCATCTAAAACATTTGTAAATGGCTCAATCCAATCAATCTTCTCTTTTGCCATATCACCCCAGAAACCTTCATAGTTTTCAGTCGCATAATCTTGTAACTCATGGTACTCACACATATTTTTAATTCTTGCGCTTTTAGCAAACTCTTTGTTTGGGTTAAAAACCGGTTTTAGTTCTGTATTTGACATTCATTTTCCTTCATATTCTTTGATCAATTATTATATATTATAGCTAAGAAAAATCAATCTTAGCTTCATTTTTTTAACAAGATTTGTACTAAAACATCTCATAATTTACACTTCTTTTATACTGTAGCGCTTTTTCTGATTCTATTTTTAAATCCTGTATTTATCCTCAATTTTAAACCTAAATAATAAGCGTATGTAATGGCCTTTTTAAGTAGATACGCTTTGTAACCACTCACCTTTATAAAGCCAAACATTTCACCAACTGCATACTTGCCGCCAAGTGCGACAAAGATACCCATAACACTCGCATTAAATGGAGATAACTCTCGAGTATCCATACGACTTAAAATCGCTTTTGCCACATACTCGGCACTCCGTTCAGCCACCTGTGCAGTCGGTGGAAGAATCTTTGACTCTCTATCTTTAATCTCGATGCAGTCACCTATACCAAATGCATCTTTATGCTTACCAATGTTTAGAGTTTCATTGACAACAAGTTGTCCGAGCCTATTTTTATCACACTCTATAGCCTCATTTAGAGGTGCGGCTTTTATACCACCTGCAAAAACCATAAAACGATACTCCAAGTCTTCACCCTCTTTAAATGAAATCACCTTCTTATCCACTTTTGATATAAAAGCATTTGTTAAGATCTTCACGCCAAGTTTTTTCAATCTTTTCGTTGTGTTTTTTATCACATAAGCGCTACTACCTGGAAGAATAGTCTCACTCGCATCAATGAGATATATTTTTATATCTTGTGCACGTGAGCCTATAGTTTTTCCATACTCTTTTACGACATAAGCCATCTCTGCCGCCACTTCAACCCCACTAAGTCCTGCTCCGCCGATAGCAATATTTATTGGCTTTCGCAGCTCATTACTCTGAAGGTTAAGTTTTTCGTAAAGTAGCTCTTCAAACTCTTTTCTAAAGTTGTACGCTCTTTCTAAAAACTTCACCCCGTAACTGTTCTCACGAAGCCCCTCTATAAAAGAGAAAAAATTTGTTCTAGCACCTATAGCCACAACTATGTAATCATAAGAGATACTTTCACTCTCGGTAAGCACAACTTTATGTTCAAAATCTATCGAGTTAACTTCTTTTTGAACAAAAGAGACTCTTTTAAAACCTTCACACCAACTCTGTAAATCGATAGCTATATCATGTACATCACTCTTTCCTGCAATGTAAGCATACGCCTCTGTTTGCAGATAGTGGTAAGGGTTTTGATCAATGAGTATAATTTCAATCTCTTCATTTTTTTCTAGTCCCTCTATCGTGCGAAGTCCACCATATCCTCCACCTACAACTACAACCTTAGTCATTTTTTGCTACCTTTTAGTTTTAAAAATATCATTGCACTCATAACCGCATCGTTGACGGCGTTATGTACACCCATATTTGGTATATTATATTTCTTAAGTATCGTATCAAAACGTAGGTCGATATTTGCTTGAGGAATGGTGCTTATTTGTGCATCATAATAAAGTTCTGAAATCTCTATCATCTTGTTCGGCAGTTTAATGCCCATAAGCGGGTAAATGTACTTATTTACCATCTCAACATCAAACTCCAGGTAGTACCCTACCAAAGCTCTTCCCTCTATAAATTTCAAAAATTCAATCATAGCTTCATTCGCACTCCTTGCATTTTTTAAGTCACATGGTCGTATTTGATGAATCTCAATACTCTTAGAACTAATGTTTTTTTCATTTTTTATATAAATCTCAAAAGTTTGTGAAGTTAAAATTTTGTTTCCTTTAATCTTCACGGCACCTATTGAAAGTATCTCATCCACTTTTGGATTTAAACCTGTCGTCTCTGTGTCAAAAACAACATACTCATTCTCTATCTCTTCAAACAAAAACTCAAAACTTTTATCTTTGAGTCTCGCTAGATTTCTCTTGCGTTTAAAGTTTGAAAAGAAAGAGAACATCAACTCACCATCTCTAAGTGAAAATGAAAACTCATAAACTTTTTAAACTTGTTTATGATTTTAAAACTATCCTTCAGAAGGTCACGTTGATTTTTCTCTAACTTCTGAGGATTTATGTAGTTGCTCTCTTGTAACTCTTGCGACTCCAACATAGCTTTGAGTCTTATAGAAGAGAGAGTATCAAAACATTCGATGAGTTCAGTTGCAAAAGCTTTGTCGATAATGTTTTTATTGTTTAACTCTTTGATTCTTTCTATAGTGTTTGTTTGAGTGATTTTATTTTGAAGTGCGAGTACTCTCACACCATGAACTAAAGCAAAAACACCCCCTTTTTTAAGGTCAAGCTTATTGCTGTGACTCTTTTCTAATACAAATCCAGAAAAGAGAGAAAGTGGTGTTTCAAAACTTAAAACTGCTTTTGCGGCGTGTGCAAGTACATCTTTTCGAGCGGCAAAACCACTAAACAGGTACTCTCTTAAATCAGTAAGCAGTGTTTCATTACCTGCAACAGATTTAGCATCTAAGAAGATGCTCATGTTTTGCAAGTTTTCTTCATTGAGAGTTGTTCGCCAAGAGTCTATTAGTCTCTTATATCCAATAACATTACGACGCCAGAACTCATTGCTCACCATAACATTACCCTCGCATTTTGGGTAACCTAGCTCTAAAAGTGCCGCATTTAACTTCAACATGGGCTTTTCAAAAAGTACAATGTCTATATCATCTTCAACTATAAGAGCATTATCTTGATCAGTTTTAATTCCCTGCTCTGCACGACCTTCACTTCCCATTACAATAAGAGAAGATTTCTCTTGCAACTCTTGAGGAACAAACATGCTAAAAAGTTTTTTATACATCTTCTCATTAAGCGTTGAGACGAGCTTCGTAATGTAACGAACTTTTACACCTTTGGCATGAAGAGTTAATATAAGATTTCTTAAATCATCTTGGACTGCGCCAAGTTCATCTATAGTTTTAGCCTTGTCAATCTGTACCACAATAAGGTGAGAGTGGTTTGCAAAATAGCTCAACAGGTCGAGTTGTTCTAAAATTCCTACTATTCTTTTCTCTTTCGTCACTACAACTCTTTTGACACTTTTATGCGTCATCAAAAGCAGTGCGTTGAATAAAAAATCATTTATATCTATAGAAACAACTCCATGGGTTGCGATTGTTGAGATTTTTTCATCTTTAGAAATATCCCCTAGTAAAAGGTTGTCTATCAGGTTTGAATCAGTTACGATTGAGTACTCGCCAAGTTCGTCTTTGACAACAATGACTCGTGCCTGATACTCTTTCATCTTCTTTAATGATTCTAAAATTGTCTCATCATCTTTTACTACACAAGCATTATGAAGATACATATCTGAAACTTTTGACATTAAAAAAGGAGTCAAGTCACTTTGCGCTTCATAATCTTTTAAATGCTGGTGACGTGAAACAAAGTCTTGCAAGAAAAAGCTCTGTACTTTTTTGTTCTGCATTAGTTCTAAAAAGTCATCTTTTTTTATCTCATAACAGATTAACTCTTCATCGACTACAAATTTACTCTGCGTTTTTTCATAGATAAGTGCATCTGCATCAAAACTATCGCCCTGTGAATATACATTGTGCAGTTCTTCTTCGACATACTCATTTACAGAGCCTTTAATTATAATGTAAAATGCAACAGAAGGTAGAGATTTTGAGAGTAGGAGGGTATCTTTTGTGTAGTAGGCTATATCGATTTTTTGCATGAGATTATCGAGTTCGTTTGAACTCAATAACTCAAAAGGGTGTATAGACTCAATAAGTTTTCTTTGGTCTAAAATACTCATATATTAGTGCTCACTTGCACCTTCTGCACCGATACCAGTTTGACTTCTAACATATTGCTCTTCATATGCTTCTCTTTCAGCTTCAGCGTCATGAGAGCTATCTGTGATAGAGAAGAACCAAATCGCAATAAATGCCGCAGTCACAGAAAAGAGTGCTGGATATTTATAAGGGAAAATTGCTTCTGCATTTCCTAAAATCTGTACCCAAACAATCGGGCCAAGAATAACAAGAAGAACAGCAGTAGCAAGACCTATAGAACCACCAACAACAGCACCACGAGTTGTTAATTTTTTCCAGTACATAGAAAGGAATAAAATCGGGAAGTTAGCAGATGCAGCGATAGCAAACGCAAGACCAACAACAAACGCGATATTTTGTTTTTCAAACATGATACCCATGATAATAGCAACGATTCCTAAAACGATAGTAGCTATTTTAGAAACTTTCATCTCTTTTATAGAGTCTACTTGACCTTTTTTGATAACCGAAGCGTAAAGGTCATGCGAAATTGCCGAAGCACCCGCTAAAGTCAGACCAGAAACAACTGCTAAAATAGTAGCAAATGCAACAGCCGAGATAAACCCTAAGAAGAAGTCACCACCAACAGCATGAGATAAGTGAATTGCCGCCATGTTGTTTCCACCAAGAATTGGAGAACCACCATCTATAGCTTGTTTGGCCATATCTAAGTATGCAGGGTTTTGAAAAACCATAACGATAGCACCAAAACCGATGATGAATGTTAAGATATAAAAGTACCCGATAAAACCAGTTGCAAAGAAAACAGACTTACGTGCTTCTTTTGCATCTGCAACAGTAAAAAATCTCATTAAAATGTGTGGCAGACCAGCCGTACCAAACATTAACGCTACTGCAAGTGAGATAGCTGAAATAGGATCACTAACAAGACCACCCGGGCTCATTATCTCTATACCTTTAAGCTCAGTCGCATGCTCAAAAAGTGAAGCAAAACTAAAATTGTAGTGTGCCATAACAGCAATAGCCATAAATGTAGCACCTGAAAGAAGTAAGAATGCTTTAATGATTTGTACCCATGTAGTAGCAAGCATACCACCAAATGTTACATAAAGAATCATAAGAACACCAACAAGAATAACCGCTACCTCATACTGAAGACCAAATAGAAGTTGGATAAGTTTACCAGAACCAACCATTTGAGCGATAAGGTAAAGAATAACAGTTGCGATAGAACCTGAAGCCGCAAGTGTACGTATTGGCATTTGTTTAAGTCTGTAAGACGCAACGTCAGCAAATGTATACTTCCCTAAGTTTCTAAGTGGTTCTGCAATCATGAAAAGGATAATTGGCCAACCAACTAAGAAACCGATAGAGTAGATAAGACCATCATACCCTTTTAAATAAACAAGACCGGAAATTCCAAGGAATGATGCAGCTGACATAAAGTCACCAGCGATAGCCATACCATTTTGGAAACCCGTGATTCCACCACCAGCAGTATAAAAATCTTTTGCAGATTTTGTACGCTTTGCAGCCCAGTATGTAATACCAAGTGTTGCACCAACAAAGATAACAAACATTATGATTGCAGATACATTTAGTGCCTGTTTCTCAACTTCACCTTGAATCGCTCCTGAAGCAAATACTGCTATCGAGCCAAGGATTAAAAATAAAAATACTCTATTTATCATCTAGTCTTCCTTTACTGCGTTTTTGATTTTATTTGTCAGTTCATCAAACTCACCATTGGCACGTTTTGTATAAATTCCTGTGAGGATAAATGCAAATACGATTACAGCAACACCGATAGGAATACCTATAGTTGTTACAGAATCAGCTGAAATAGGCGTACCTAAAAGTGCTGGTTCAAATGCGATAGTCAATATAAATGTAAAATAGACTACTAGCATTGCGATTGTTAATTTGATAGCAAATCCACCTCTTCTCTTAAGAAGAGTTTGATAGTCAGGATTTGCTTTGATTTTTTCAACAAGTTCTTTATTCATTTTTTTTCCTTTATTTTGTTTACAACTTCTTAGAAATTATAGTTCACGATAAGTCTGTATTCACTCCAACCAGTAGTTCCTGAAGCAGACTCAGCAAATGTTCTTGGAAAGTTTGCACGAGTTCTAAGTTGTAGGTTTTTCACAGCTTCTGGGTAATAGATGATATCATAACCAGCTTCCGTAGCTGTTCTTGCTATTCCATATCCACTATTTTCATGCATATCAAATGATGTATAGTATGCTAAAGTTGATAAGTTTGGACCAAAACCTTTCCAGTTGTATGATGCTGCAACTTTTGATGCTTTTGTTCCTGCTAAGTACATGTGACGAGTTACCATACCTTGAGTAAATGCTGACATACCGCCCCATGGAGTAAGAATTGCATTTGCAGTTCCACCAGCAGCTGCCTCAGCAGCAGAGTTTTCACCTGTTTGTGAGTAAGCTATATAAGCATTAAAGTTTTCAACTTTAGCACCAAGTTTTGCACCCCAGTACATACCATTTACATCACCAGCTAAATCTTTTCCTACATTGTCCTCTTTAATGAACTGTACTGCTGCATATGGTTTTACATTTTCATTTAGTAAACAAGTCCAAGAGTAATCAGCTTGTGCATAAATAACATTCATTAAGTCATATGCATAGTAGTCCCAAAGTTGTAGTTTAAGATTCTCAACACCAGTGTAAACAACAGAAGCTACAGAAACACCATCAGTTTTTTGACCAACTGCATATGTACCCATATTTGTAAAGTCACCGACTTGATTTCTACTATCTACATATGAATAACCAGAAGTTACAGAAAGAAGTGCATTTGCATCATCTGCTGCTGCATTATAAACACGACCAAATGTACCTTGTGAAAAACCAGCTATATGTCCAGCTGTAAGTGTAACACCATCAATATCCGTATTTGTAAGCATATATGCTTCAAAAAGGTTACGAATCATTCTAGCATCATCACCACCAGCCATAGGAGTCTCTAATGTTTGACGACCAGCTCTGAAGTTAGTCTTTTCATACTTGTAGTTAAAGTAAACTTCACCCATGAAAGTTAAGTTTTCATTCCCTGGACCAAAAAGTGTTGGATCAACTTTAGTTAAGTCTGTGTAATCCGTATCATTTAAAAAGCCATTTGTAGTATATGCTGCAGCTCCAAAGCTTAAACCTTTATAGTCAGCCGTTTCAAACTTTAAATGACCACCAATTGCATTCCCGCGTCTGTGAGTAGTGCTTCCAGCACTCCCTTGATACTCTCGATCAACAGAGAACTCTCTAATCTGTCCGCTTGTTTTCCCTTCTGAAAACATTGAGCTTAAATCTTCAACAGCTTGTGCTGAAACAAGTAAACCAAGTGCAACTGCACTTAATGTTATTTTCTTCATTCATATCTCCCTTAGTTATATGGGATGAATCATAAATAAGAAACATAGCATGAACATAGCATTGGGTAAATTTAATCATTAATGAGGAGAGTTTCAGGATTCTGTAGATATTTGTAACATAGTAGCGAGATGTTTTTGACTAAAGTTTAGAATACAAGTATATAGACAAGAGCAACTATTACTTAACTACTCACATAATTCGTACCGATAGAAACTAAATAAATGTATACCTATTCTTTCCCTTTAATTTAGATATATACATTCTATCATCCGATACTCGGATTAACGTTTCTGGAGTATCACCATCATCCGGGAATAAAGAGATACCGATAGAAGCTCCAATCTCAACTTTATTGCCACTTGGAAGTGTGATAGGTGTAGAAATGGACTTAATAATACGATTTGCTAATATGTCAATATCACTTGACTGCATAAAGCCTAGTACAAATTCATCTCCTCCCATTCTTGCCAGCGTGTCTGACTTTCTTATGTGGTACTTTAACCGTTCCGCTACTTCTTTAAGTAAGAAATCACCCGCTTCATGTCCATAGTTGTCATTTATATCTTTAAAACCATCTAGATCTATAAACATTAAAATTATATTTTCATTATTTCGACGTGCAAGTGCGAGCATGGATTCAAGGTTTTCCATAAGTAAACGTCTATTTGGGATTGCAGTAAGTATGTCATGTGTTGCAAGGTGTTGAAGTTTTTCTTTTGTTTGTTCATGATGTTTGATTTCACTTTGTAGCTGTTCGTTCAATCTAATCGCATTAATAGTAGATTTTGAAACTAGCCATCCTTTAGACAGAACTAAAAACTGCCATATAATAGCTGTCAAAGTTAAAATTATATGTATAGAATCATTATATGACAGAAAGTAAAAAGTCAAAGGAGTCATTGTCAGCATGTTTAGCAGAATATAGTAATAAGGCATGATTGAGTACCCGACTATCGCTATAGTAATCATAGCAGAAAGAACTATAAACAAGAACATCTCTTCTTGTACTCCAAAGTACTGAGAAAAAAGCAGTGGAGAAAGTCCATACATAAGAGCTATTATGCTACCCGATGCACTTCTCATATAAACCCATTTAGAAGCATTTTCTATCGTCAGCTTATCATTTGAATAAGATTTTTCTACATATCCAGTTAAAAGAGCAAAGAAAATAAGACAAGTAAACCAGATAAGTATATAATTTATTGGGACATCAGCAGAGTTTAAAATCAAAGAAATAAAAATCCCACCGACAACTGCACTAATAAGATTTCCAATAGTGTTTCCAAAAAAGAGTCTCACTCTTTCTAAATAGACTTTATTTTCGATAGTTAATTGTTGAGTTTCCAAAATAATCCCTTGCTTGAAGATGGACTGATTAATATATATAAATATGTTTCATAATGTTAGCATCTTTTATTTTAGAGCTTTATGTAATTTGTACCTGACATTAATGAACTTCAAATCAATATATATACTACTTTAATGTAGTATAATGTTGATATAATTACAAAATAGTATTTTAAAAGGATTTTTATGGGAATGATATATGCCGAACAAGTTGAGTATATGAGTTTAGATGAAATGCAAGAAACACACGAGAATGAGATTAAAATTCTTAATGAGATTGACAACCTAGCGATTGACCTTGAAAGAGGTACCATTGAACTGAGTGAACTCGAATCAAAAATAGATGAGTATATCGAACATGTGAACGAACACTTTGCCAATGAAGAGCGACTTATGCAGAAGTATGATTTTCCATCATATGAGATGCATAAGATGGCACATGATATGTTTCTAGCAGACCTTCAGTATGCTACAAGATATTGGAAACAACATGGAGATATTAAGAAAATCATCAACTTTGTTCGTAAAACACCCGAATGGATTGTCATGCATGTAAACTCAGTGGATGCACCAACAGCAGACTATATAGCAAAGAAACAGAGCAGTGAGTAATTCTTCGCTGCTTTACTCTTCATCCTCATCATATATGGTAAATACTTTAGGATAACCCCATTTGACCAAACGGATATCCATCTCTTTAGCATCAAACCCAAATCTTTTACACATACGAACTAGTTTACTCACGTGCTCCATAGCTACACCTGAAATTTCTAATTCTTCTTTAATCTCTTCTATTGTCATAACTCATTTCCTTTTTTGCAACATTATAAAAAAAGATGAAAATTATTTGTGTGTTAAATTTGTCGATTCATAAAAATGATGCTCATATATACATCATTCTACTCAATTGTAATGACTACTTTTCTACAGGTGCGATTTCCCTTTCCCAGTCACCTTGTGTAGCTACATCATAAACTACTCGACCTTTATCTCTTAAGAACATAGCAGCCATCGCACTACGACTACCACTTCTACAATATACTATGAGCTCTTTGTTTTGAGGGATCTGGTTGTAGGACTTTTCAAATATTTCTATAGGTATGTTGATTGCCTTTTCAATGTGTTTGACTCTAAACTCTTCTTTCGTTCGTACATCAATTATAAGTGCGCCTTTTTCATGTGCAAGATGTGCAGCTCTTAGTTCCTCATCACTTACTGTTGAACACCCACTAAATAAAAAAAGTGTTACAACAATCGCTAATAATGTTTTCAAGTTTATTTTCCTTTTTAAAGTCTACTTTTATAACAATCATTTTATCTAAATAGTTGCTTTTAAAAACACTCGAATGTATCAATTTTTAATCTATTTGAGAAGATTATTGTGATACAATTCATCCAATTTCATAATACTTGATCTGTATTTGACTTCGTTTTTATAATTCTTTAAAAACACATTAACCACACATAAAGCCTAGATCTACTCAAATTAACATTAACAGATTTCTGTTAGGCTTTTTCACGATGCACTTTTATCCATAACTGATGTACTCACCCTGAGGTAAACCACCATTACAACAGATACAAACATAGCAATGCTGAAGTCATTTATGACAGTTAAAGAAAATAATAAATTGAACTTATATTTAGGTATCAATAAAATTGGCTTTATAGATTATAAAATAAAAGACGAACTTTTAAAAAAAATTTATATAAATCAGATATCCATAAATGCGTATTATCAAAAGAGTGGTCTTGGAACATATTTAATAGACTGCTTAAAAAAAGAGTTTAACACTATAGCATTGCTATCAATTAGCAAAGGTTTAAATATATTTTATGAAAAAAATAATTTTGCAGAAGATTTACTTAAAATAAAACAAAATAGTAATAATACAAACTATGTCTGGAATAAATAGAAAAGATTTAATACTGTTCTAAAACATATAATTATTATATTTTTAAAAAGAAAAACAGGTACAAAAAATTAAATCTAAATAGCCCTGAAATAGCTATTTTAAGCTCTTTATTCTATCAAATAAAGCTACCAAAAGACATATACATAGCTACCCAGTAGCTATAGTTACATTACAAACTTCAAGTAAATAAAAATGGATGAGACTAAACTACCTTACAATATTAAAGCTTCATTTTAAGGATTGATCATTATTAACCTTAACACACTTTGTTGTAGTGGTATAAAGATCTTTATTTTCTTTATTAATACATTTACTATTAGATAAATACCATTTTGAGTTATAATTATTATTATCTATTTTTTTATTTAACCTATCCACAACAGATGTATGAATTTTCATTGTATTATAATTAGAAACATCTAAATACTTTTTAATTATGTTTGCTCTAGTGCCATTTTTATACAACGCATTATTTACTAAAGGATAACTCTCTGCATCATGAATAAACCCTAAAATATTTTCATAGACGTTAAAATTAACTGGAAATAATTTAGTGTCTACTGTTTTTATTTTAGATAACATCCAATTAAGTGATACGCCAGATAATGAATTATCTTCTGTAATTTTGCCTTTTTCAGATACGAGCTTATATCCTCCTCCGACATCGGCATGTGCACCAGAAAACCAAACCTCATCAACATGAATAATTTGATTTGCTATTCTGTCTTTCATAGACAAATTATCCTCACATCTTCTTATGACCTCATGACCTGTTAAAATAATTGGGGTAAAAACATTTGCTCTATTATCATCTAGAGCTATTGCGTGAAAAGTATTTTCTATATTACATATCTGATCAAAATATCTCTTATTAGGGTTTTCTATTTTTTGAGGATCTTCAATACCAAATGTATCTTTAATCGATTCAATAGTTTGTGTCACACCTAAAGCTTCTACAGTGTCCCATAACCCCATAACCTTTATCTTTACATTATCAGATATTAGAAATATTTTTCCATCACTCCATTCATTTATAACATCTCTAGAATCATTTCTGATTGCTTTAAAGCTTTTTTCTTCATTTAAAAATATATTCCCACCTTTGTAGGCATCATAAAGTTTATCAATGATTTTTTCTCTTTGTTCCTCTGATAAATGTTTTAAATCATATATCCCTACTGTATAAATCATACCTGCTAAGATTCTAGCTGTGTATGCACCTCTACTAAACCCATAAAAATGTAAGGAGCTTTCTTTGTCATAGTACTGAGAAAGAAAAGAATATGCTTGTTTCACATCTGTTCTATTCCCCATGCAGTAGCTGAACCAAAAGCTGCAGTCCCGACTCCTTCATTATAAAACATATATGAATTGTCTAGGTTTTGGTTTGAAAAAATTTCAAATAATTTAGAAACATTAGTCCTGCTATCACGATCGTTAGCTGTCCCATCAAGAAACAGTAACACCCTTTTCGGGGTATCTTTACTATCATCTTTTTGATGTATCTCTACAATATACGTTTTACTAGAACACGCGGTCATTAATAGCATAGATAGTAACATAGTTACAAATAAAATAACTTTTTTCAAAACCATAACTTATCCCTTAAATATAAAATCTCACTAAACTACTTAGTACTTACACTATAACAAAATTAAACTATAAATAAATTATTTAAGAAACAGCTTCAGCTCTAAACTTTTCTGTGTATTTGTTTCTTGACATATTTTTCCCTGTAATGCTTCATGTTATTGTATCCGAATTACTGAATTATAATCTGTCTAGTTTTTAGGAGACATTTCAGTCCCTATACAAAGGCTTAGGGTTTTTCTATCATGTACCCCATACCACGTACATTTAGGATGATATCTTCTTGAAGAGATTTTTTGAGGCGATTTACTTCGGCTCGTATGGTAGCATTATCGACTACTTGCTCATCCCATACATAAGTACCAAATTGTTCAAAGTCGACAACCATACCTCTATTTCTTGCTAAAATATCTATGATTTGAGCTTGACGTTTCGTAAGTGTTTGCGCTTCTTGCTTGAAAAAAAGTCGGGAGTGTTCTTGGTCATACGAGTAATTTTTAGATAAACGTAGATGTACACGTGGTGTCTCATTAGCCAGTTTTATTCTGTCTAAACGTAAGGCTAGTTCTTTAAGATGAAATGGCTTTTTGAGGTAATCGTAGCATCCTAAGTCATAAGCACGTGAGATATCTTCTATGTCAACTAAAGCGCTAATGTAAATAGTCGGTACATGTATCTTTTGTGCATGAATCTGTTCTAGTATACTCAAGCCATCAATGCTAGGAACATTTATATCAAGTATAAGTAAGTCATAAGAACTCGAAACTACAGATTCATAAGCCTTTTCACCATCATAAAAAGTCTCTATGCTATGTCCTTGTGCTTCTAGATACTCACAAATCGACTCGTTTAACATCACCTCATCTTCTAATAAAAGTATTTTCATTATCTGCCCATCATTTTAAATCTATACCTAAAGCTTGTTATAGCATCATCTGAATCTAAAAATATAGATACACCCTCTTCTTCACAGATGCTCTTTACTAGTCCAAGTCCTATTCCAAACCCATCTCTGTTGTGCTCTTCTCTATAAAAAGCTTCAAAAACCTTCTCTTTGTCTTGTATCTCTTTAGACTTACTCTCTACAGATATATCTACAAACCCACCTTGCCCTTCTACCTTTACCTCTATAGTTTCATTAGCCAATGTATACTTTATAGCATTTGTGATAGTGTTATCTATGATTCTCTGTAATTTTGTCTCATTAAAGTAGATAAAACTTTCACCTTCATTTATATTATATGAAAACTTAAGTTTCGCTAGTGCTGCGACCTCTGAAAAAAAATCTATCCGAGAGTTTACATAGTTCCCTATCTCAATCGCAACGCGAGGGTACTCTACTTGATCTTTTTTTACAAGATAACTCAAGTCATCATAGATACTAAAAAGATTTTTAGCAGCTGCTTCTATTTTTGAGAGGTGTCGATTCTTTTCATTTTTCATGTTAAGTAGTTCTATGCTTGTCAGCATAACACTTAAAGGAGTATTGGTCTCATGAATGGTATGCCTAAGAAACTCTTTTTGCGCATGTAGTATCTCTTCAGAGAAGCGTTTTTCTTCTAGGAGCTTTGTATTTGTAGCAAGAAGATCCGAAGTTTTTTCTTTTACCTTATCTTCAAGACGTAGGTTGAGCTCTTTTAAGTCTTTTTTCTGTTCACTGATAGTATCAACCATATCATTAGCATACCCTACCATCTTTTTAAATTCAGCAAAAAAGATGGCATTAGGGTTAAGTACTTGTTCATTATGCACCCTTGACTGGAAAAAATCCAAAAATACTTGCATATCTCTTTGTAGAAGTGTGTTAAAGATTTTGTAAAACCCTATCATAATGGCAAAGAGTATAAATGCTAGAGTCGCAATGGCAACAGTATTTTTAATTAGTAATGCTTTCAGTTTTTTTTCTCTCTCTTCATGACCAGCCAATAAACTTTCTGAAGATTGTTCAAGTAGTCTATCTGAGTACAAAGCTCTCTCATAATCATGGTAGTTTTCCGTTATAAGTAAATCTGCAAAAAGAATTGTGAAGAGTAAAATGAAGAGTGTTGTAAAAATATTTGCCTGTTTTATAGTGAGTGAGTGCAGTTTTAACAGTAAAATCTCTTGTAGTTTTTTAACTATCAATACACTTCCCTTAGATGATATTTTGTAATTATACATAATTTATAAATTATACGCTCATTAAATATTTTTGACTATAATTTCAAAAAATAAAATAAAGGTTTTAAAATATGTTTGGAAGATCAGAATTAAAAGACTACAAAATCAGTGCAGAAGAGTCACTGAAGCAACAGTACGCAAAAGTATCAACAAGTAGAGGCGATATTTGGATTAAACTTTTTCCGGATGAAGCTCCAAACACTGTTGCGAACTTCGCGCACTTAGCAAACACTGGTTTCTATGACAACTTGAATTTTCACCGTGTTATTCCAGGATTTATGGCGCAAGGTGGTTGTCCAACTGGAACAGGTACTGGTGGACCTGACTGGTGTATACCTTGTGAAACTGACACAAACACTTCTGTACATGTTGCAGGAACACTTTCAATGGCTCATGCTGGACCAAACACTGGTGGAAGCCAATTTTTCATCACTTTTGTAGACACTCCTCACTTAGATGGTGTTCACACTGTTTTTGGTGCTATTGAACGTGACGATGAAGCTAGTTTTGAAGTTTTAAAACAGATTCAAGGTCAAGATGCAATTAACTCTATCACAGTAACTGAGACAAGAGACTAACATATAAACTTAGCACTTTACTTTTCATGCCTGCCATGAGAAGTAAAACGGGGCATTAGCTCAGCTGGGAGAGCGCTTCGCTGGCAGCGAAGAGGTCAGCAGTTCGAACCTGCTATGCTCCACCATTCATAGCTACTGCCCAAGCCTTTTTCAAACTTCCCTCTTTTATTCATTCAGACAAGACAACGATACTCATATCCCTTTAACTCTTTAAATGAAATTAACTTTTTTTTGGTTAGAATGACTATATAAGACTACAATTCAAAAGGATGGTTTTAAATGGCTAAAACACTCAAAGAATGGATTAACTCTGATGTCTCAAAAGTACGAGATAAACCTATGAAATGGTTGAGTGAGGAGCATTTCTTTCGTGATCCAAACAGGCCTCTTTTTGCAGATGAAGCTTATTTTTTTGCGCCGGCAGACGGCGTCATCCTTTATGCAGATATTGTAGAAGCAGATGAATCCATTGTCGACATAAAGGGCAAAGCATATTCTCTTCAAGACGCAATGCGTAAATCCGACTATGAGAAGAAGAGTCTCGTGGTAGGAATTTTTATGACTTTTTACGATGTTCATGTTAATCGCATACCATATGCTGGTCGTCTTTCATATGAAGAACTCGACACTATTAGCAGCTATAATTTTCCAATGTTGGACGTCGAAAAGAATCTAATCGATGCCTTAAAGCCCTCCACCTCAAATGCTGAGTATCTTTTTAACAATCAGCGTATACTCAATACCGTTTTTAGTATGGAACTTAAACAAGAGTACTATATATTACAGATTGCGGATTACGATGTAGACTGCATCACACCATTTCGTCTAAAACAGAACCGAAACTTCGCTCAGAACCAACGTTTTTCTCAGATACGCTACGGTTCACAAGTGGACTTGATTATTCCACTTTGTGAGCGTTTTGAGTACACTCCACTCTTAGAAGCCGGTATGCACGTTGAAGCGGGCGTTGACCCTTTGGTAAAAATAAGTAAAAAAGGAGATAATAAATAAAATGAAAGCCTACAACATAAGAAAAGAGATTCTTTCTAGAGAGTCCGTTGCTATACCTGATTTAAACCCGACTAGTTTAGAAAAACCAGCCTATCTTCTCAATGTACCCTTCTCTTTACAAGCTCAGACACCTAACAACGTTTGGATGGAAGAACTTAAGACAGATGAGAGACATGTCAATGTCAAAAAGGCGGTTAATCAATTTTCACAACTCTATCATTTTCTCGCAGCAGAATCGATTGTTTACCTTCTTCCTACACCGAACCTTCAAGGACTTCAAGATTTAGTTTATACTGCAAATCTTGGTATTGTTCTTGACCATCTTCCCGACCATAACACGGTGATTCTTTCTAATTTCAGCTCAAAAGTTCGTATACCAGAAACAAGTGTCGGAAAATCTTTTTTTGAGCAAATGGGCTATAACGTCGTCATACCTCCATACAATTTTGAAGGAGAGGCAGAACTAAAACATCTGTTTGACAACGTTTACATTGGTGGATATGGAATCAGGTCTGATAAGCGAGCTTACGACTGGATGGAAGAAGAGTTTGACATGCGCATCATCACTCTTGAAGAGAAAGACCCCTACCTCTATCATCTAGACTGCACAATCTTTCCTTTAACGCGAGATGACACTATGGTATGCACAAAGATGTACACGAAATCCGAAATCAAAGAAATCGAGAAAGTAAGCAACATCATCGACATTAGTGTTGATGATGCATTTTCAGGTATCTCCAACTCTGTTAGAATGGGAAATATCCTCCTCAACGCTTCAAACATTCACGAAATGAAACGCAGTGACGAATATTATGAAAGCGAACGCCAAAAAAATCGTATTCTTGAAGACATCGCTGTAGAGCACGGATTTGAAGTCGCTTTTTTCAACATCAGCGAGTTTCTCAAAAGCGGTGCTTTACTCTCATGTATGGTTATGCATCTCAATCGTAAGTCGTATGACATCATATTAACTTAATTAATTGAAGCCAAAACTATGAGCAGATTGACAAAGTTTTTACCAACTTACAAAAATATATGGATTTTGTCCTTTCCTTTAATCATTGCTAGTGTAAATGAAACTATCGTAGGAGTTACGGATGCGATATTTCTGTCTCATTATGGAATGACAGAGTTAGCCGCACTTGGATTAGCCGACTCCATTTACGCAATGTCTCTCTTTTTAATCCTAGGCTTCGTAGATGGGATACAAATCACCATCGGACGTAGAGCCGGAGAAGAACGACATAAAGAAATCGGAAAAGTTTTAAACCAAGGTTTATATATATTGACTGCATTAAATGCTTTAATGCTGTTATTAGTTCTATACGCCCTGCCTTTAGCAACCGTGAAGCTAGTTCATTCCATGGATGTCCATGCTGCGATCGAGCTTTATTTGGGAATTGCCATATACGGTTTGTTTTTTCACGCTTTCAATCTGGCATTAAGTACTTTTTATGTCGGAATATCTCGAACAAAGGTATTTATTGGAGCAACATTGATTCTGGCCGTTACAAATATATCGCTTGATTATCTTCTCATTTTTGGAAATCATGGTTTTGCCGAGATGGGCATAGAAGGTGCTGCTGTCGCTTCACTCAGTGCTGAAATCGCCGTCTCCATATACCTTTTCATTGACCTAGTTCGAAAAGGTTATGTGCAAACCTATGGACTGTTCATATTTGAAAAACTAAATTCCTCTCTAATCAGAACCTTGTCTGTCCTTTCAATACCGGTTTCCATGGAAGTACTTATTGGGTCCTTACGATGGTTTTTCTTTTTTCTCATCATTGAACAGCTTGGAGAAGAGAGTCTCGCAATTGCGACGATTATCTTCAGTTGCTATGCCCTTTTACTTATTCCAATCGAGGCTTTTTCAGAAACCATTTGCTCCATGGTGAGTAATTTAATTGGCCAGGAAGAAAAAGAAGACATCATGCAGCTTGTCTTTAAAACAATCAAACTAAGTTATATTACTGTATTTCCAGTACTCGCTTTAACACTTTTTTTTCCTGAATATGTACTCTCTATCTTTGCAACGGAAGACATAATTATTCAAAGTGCTATCGTGACACTTATCGTCGTCATTTTAGCCACTCTAATTGCTGTACCTGCAGACATCATGGCTTCAGCCGTTGCCGGTACGGGAGACACTCTAGCTACATTGGCAATCGAGTTTCTTGTTTCTACGTCTATTTTAGGATACGCTTATTATGCTGCTCTAATCGCCAATTTTTCTCTGGAATCAATCTGGTTCGCAGAGATTATTGGTTGGGGGGTTTGTTTAGTACTATCTTGGTTTTGGCTAAAATTTGGTCTATGGAAACGTCTTAATATCTAGCCTTTTCTGAATGTTACGTTTTTAAAGATTTTAAAAATAGTTCAAGATACTGATGTTTGAACTTACCTGCCATTGACTCATCTTTCATCATTATGCTTAAGGCCTTAAATGAGTTGTATGCTTCCCTATGAGGTCTCATATTTGTAAGTGCATCAAAAACGTCTGCTATGGATATAATAGCCGCAAAATCATTTATATTCTTACTACTCAGTCCAGAAGGGTATCCTTTACCGTTTTCATTTTCATGATGATACATGACCCCACTGATTATGTCAGAGTCAGAAATATTGTTACGTTTTAGGACTTCTACGCTATAGAGAGGATGCTTTTGAACGAGCATAGTCTCTGCCCGTAAGAGAACACCTCTCTTTTGTAATATTTTTATATCAATTTTTTTATGACCAATATCATGCAATAAACCAGCCACTCCAAGCTTAATAAGCTTTTTCGAATCAAAGTTTAGAGATAAACCTATACTTATAGAATAAATCGAAACATGTAAGGAGTGCATTTTAAGGTCATACTCATTCGTAAAACGGGATATTACACTCTGTAGGTATTTTTTGTCTTTTTTTATAAGCTTTATCATTGACTCTACAAGTAAATAAACACAATCTAAACTTATCTGGTCCTTTTGAGACTTAAAATAATTTTCAAAAATCCCTTCATTTATCTTGTAAAGAAACCCCAATATTTTCTCTACTTCATTTTTATTTATCTTTATGTAATCGTCTAAACTTTCACATGTAAGTTTTTCTTTTTTTACATCTTCACGTTTAATGTACAGCCTATCTTGTTTTTTAAGTTTGTCTTGTAGTTCAAGTGTAAAAAGAGTCCCTTTTTCTATTACGATAAAATAATTTCTGTCTCGTTTTACATAAACATCAAATACGAGGACTTCTCCAACCTGCAAGGAGTCAATATCTAATACTGCATGAGATATGGTAGTTTTAATTTTTGATTGAATAATCTTCATTGTTTGATTATAGCATATAGTCGCACACTACTGGTTATTTTGTATAAATGCATACATTCTATCAGATGGAATAGGTTTTGAGTACAAGTACCCTTGTATGTTTTGGCAGTCGTTTACCAATAAGGTACATAGTAAAGAGTATGTTTAAAGGTAGGGAGTATAGAAATAAATATGCTAAATTTAGTATCTGTCAGAAAGAAAACCACGAGTATTAAGATGAAGTAACGCTATTTAAAAAATTTTTGATCATGGCTTTGCACCACCTCTTTTTTTAAACTATCATCAGCATATATTCTAACTAAAATTACTTTTTTTCACTTAAAGAAGTGAATTAGTATGACTATAACCCTCCAAAATACCCTCTTAAATCTAAAATAAAAAAATTTACTCAAAGCCAATACTTTTAAAATTAGTAAATATTTTTTGCTATAATCCAAAAAATATTTACTTTATGAGGTGCAAAAGTGTTAGTACATATCTGTTGTAGTGTGGATTCGCACTTTTTTTTAGAAAAACTTCAAGCTGACTACCCTAATGAAAAACTGACTGGATTCTTCTATGACCCTAACATTCACCCCTACTCTGAGTACCAATTACGTTTACTTGATGTAGAGCGCTCTTGTAAAAAACTCGGTATTGATTTGCTTGAAGGCGAGTATGACTATGAAAACTGGCTTCAGGCTGTTCGCGGACTTGAAAATGAACCTGAGAAAGGTGCTCGCTGTGAAGTCTGTTTTGACAAACGCTTTATCACAAGTGCAAAAAAAGCTCTTGAAATTGGTGAGAGTAAAATCACTACAACTCTTCTTGTAAGTCCACTTAAATCTCAGGAACAACTCAAACGTGTAGGCGACGAGTTTCATGAAAAACATGGAGTAGAGTTCATTGCAGTTGACTATAGAAGCGGTGGTGGTACACAAGATCAAAGTCGTGTAACAAAAGAGGAACAACTCTACCGTCAAGACTATTGTGGCTGTATTTTTGGTCTTACAATGCAGCGTGATCAACAAGACAAACTTATGGATGAAATGTTCTCTCCCATCTCAAATGCTATCCTACCAGCATCCATAGAAGAGCGTCTAAAGATGTATACAAAACGAAATTCATTAGAAGATGAAGGTGTAAACTACAAAATCATCAAACAAAAATTTTTAAACTATAGACAATTTTCGCTCAAAGTGACAAAGGGTAAAACACAAAATATTCCAGCATATGCTCTGAGCTACTCAACCCTCCCAAGAAAACGTGCACAAGGCCGTGTAGAATTTCACAACAATAAGCTACACTATTTTAACCGTGAAGAGATCAAGTTCATCACTTTAGAAGATTTTAACACCCTTACCCAGACAGACTACTCTGACATTAAGTCTCTAGTTTTCAACCCTCCATCTTTTGAAAAAGAGCTTGAACTACGAGCTCACTTAACAGAATCAAACTACGACTTAACACCTATAATCGTACTTGAAACCGTTCCAGAATCAAAACTAACCATAACCCTTGATTCTAAAACCTACGAGGACACAAAAGAAAAACTAATCATAATCTAATAATAAATTTGCTAAAATATCCAAAATTATTATGCAAGGCTGAACCTTATGATTATGGATGTTATGGAAATTCAGGAGATTTTACCTCACCGTTACCCTTTTTTACTTGTTGATCGTGTTACAAAAGTGGAAAAAAACGAGACTCTTATCGCTTACAAAAATGTAAGCATCAGTGAAAATGTGTTTCAAGGACACTTTCCTGGTCACCCTATATATCCTGGAGTCATGATACTCGAAGGTATGGCGCAAGCTGGTGGAATCCTTGCATTTAAAAGTATGGATATGTCAAAAGAGGAAGCATCTCAAAAAGTTGTTTACTTTATGAGTATCGATAAAGCAAAGTTTCGTTCTCCTGTAAAACCAGGAGATCAGCTAGAGTATCGCATCAGTGTTATAAAACAAAAAGGTGCTATTTGGATGCTTAAAGGTGAAGCTTATGTAGATGACAAAATGGTCTCAGAAGCTGAACTTAAAGCTATGATAGTTGACAAATAAAGATACTATTTTGGGCACTGACTTGAATACAAATAAGATATCACCACTAGCAGTCATTGAAGAGGGTGCAGTAATCGCACAAAACGTCGAGGTAGGTGCTTTTTGCCATATATCTTCACAGACGACTATTGGAGAAGGGACAACGATAGCGCAGGGTGCTTGTATCTATGGAAAAACTACCATTGGTAAGAACAATCGCATTTTTTCTCATGCTGTCATTGGTTCTATTCCGCAGGACTTGAAGTTTAATGGAGAAGATGTTGAGCTCATCATCGGTGACGATAATACAATACGTGAATTTACACTATTTAATCCTGGTACAAAAGGTGGTGGTGGAAAAACTATCATCGGTAATAAGAACTTATTTATGGGTTATGTCCATTTAGGTCATGATGTTATCATTGGAAACAACTGTATTCTGGCAAATGCTGCTACTTTAGCAGGTCATGTTGAGCTTGGTAATAATGTCGTCGTTGGAGGAATGACTCCTATACACCAGTTTGTTCATATAGGAGATTTTGCCATGATTGGTGGAGCAAGTGCACTCTCGCAAGATGTACCTCCTTACTGTATGGCTGAGGGAAATCGCGCAACGCTACGTGGCTTAAACCTTACAGGACTAAGACGCCACATGGAACGTGACGAGATAAATGAACTCAAATCTGCTTACAGAGAGCTTTTTGAGAGTGGACTTCCACTCAAAGATGTAGCAGCGAAAATCATTGAAACTAGTAAAAATAGTTATGTTCAAAATCTATGTGAGTTTGTTCTTAAAACAAAACGCGGTATTCCGTTTGAAAGAAAAACAAAAGATTAAAAGAGAGAAAGCGAAAGCTTCAAAGGAAAATATATGACCGAAAGACACTGTAGTTTTTGTGACGCGACTGAGAGCGAAAAAAATCCACTCATAGCTGGTAATGGTGTTTACATTTGTAAGAACTGTGTTGTTTCAGCTTACAAGATAATGTTTGGAGATGAAAAAGAGGCAAACTCTGAAGAAGCACAAGAGCTTCTAGAGGTAGTAAACAACCTCATGACCCCAAAAGAGTTAAACAACTTTTTAGGTGACTACATCATCGGTCAAGAGAGAGCGAGAAAACTTTTAAGCGTTGCTGTTTACAACCACTATAAAAGAATCTTTAAAAATACGAACGTAGAAAATGACGATACAGAGATTGCTAAGTCAAATGTTCTTCTCATCGGTCCAACCGGTTCTGGAAAAACATTGATGGCTCAAACAATCGCTCGCGTGTTAAATGTGCCAATAGCAATTGCTGATGCGACAAGTCTTACTGAAGCTGGGTATGTTGGTGAAGATGTTGAAAACATTTTAACGAAGCTTATACAAGCAGCAGATGGTGATGTTGAGCGTGCAGAAAAAGGAATCATCTTCTTAGATGAAGTAGACAAAGTAGCTCGTATGAGTGAGAACCGTTCCATAACACGTGATGTAAGTGGAGAAGGCGTACAACAAGCACTGCTCAAAATCATAGAAGGCTCATCTGTAAACATTCCGCCAAAAGGTGGACGTAAGCACCCAAATCAAGAGTTTACAGCTATTGACACTACAAACATTCTCTTTATCTGTGGTGGTGCTTTTGATGGACTAGAAGAGATACTCAAACGCAAACAAGGTGATAATGTTCTTGGTTTTGGACATGAGAAAAAAAGTAAAGATGAGAAAAAACCAACTTACGACATGGTTGAACCTGATGATTTAGTACACTTTGGACTTATCCCTGAGCTGGTGGGTCGTCTTCCTATCATTGCATCTCTAAGTGAAATAACAGAAGAAGATATGGTAAGAATCTTGACTGAGCCGAAGAACTCTCTTATTAAGCAGTATAAAAAACTTTTCTCAATTGACGAAGTTGAGCTAAACTTCGAAGAAGATGCACTTCTTGCCATTGCCAAAAAAGCTATAAAACGCAAAACTGGCGCACGTGGACTTCGCGCAATACTTGAAGAAGCTATGATAGAGATTATGTACGAACTTCCTGAATATAGTGGCTATGAACTTCTTGTAACCAAGGATGTTATAGACAAAGGTGAAAAACCAATGTACATCAAAAAAACAACACAAAAAACAGCATAAGGTACGCATATGATATTTAGTAAACTAGTTGGACTTTTTTCAAATGATCTCTCAATAGATTTAGGAACTGCAAATACAATCGTTATAGCAAAAGGTCGTGGCATAATCATTAATGAGCCATCAGTTGTAGCAGTAAAGACAGAAAAGTACGGGCAAAGTAGAGTTTTAGCCGTTGGACATGAAGCCAAAGAGATGGTGGGGAAAACACCTGGAAATATTCGAGCTATTCGCCCTATGCGAGATGGTGTTATTGCAGACTTTGACATGACAGAAAAAATGATACGTAAGTTTATCGAAAAAGCTCACGGTAGAAGTTCTTTAATCTCTCCCCGTATCATCATCTGTGTTCCTTATGGACTTACTCAAGTTGAGCGAAAAGCTGTTCGTGAATCAGCTCTTAGTGCTGGAGCACGTGAGGTTTTTCTTATTGAGGAGCCTATGGCTGCAGCAATAGGTGCTGGCGTTGATATTCGCGAGCCTCAAGGAAATCTTGTAGTTGATATCGGTGGTGGTACTACCGAAATCGGTGTTGTTTCACTTGGGGGACTTGTGCTTTCAAAATCAATCCGTACAGCAGGAGACAAAATCGATCAAGGTATTGTCAACTATGTAAGAAAGAAGTACAACTTACTTATAGGTGAAAGAGTTGCAGAAGATATTAAAATAAGTATAGGAACTGCTGTTTCACTTGATCAAGAGCTCTCTATGATTGTCAATGGTCGTGACCAAGTTGAAGGACTTTTAAGCTCAGTCGAACTTACAAGTGAAGATGCAAGAGAAGCGATGAAAGAACCTCTTAAAGAGATTGCTGAGGCACTTCGTGATGTTTTAGAGAAGATGCCGCCAGATTTAGCCGGTGATATCGTAAACCATGGAATCATATTAACAGGTGGTGGAGCACTTATTCGTCAACTTGATAAATACCTTTCTGACATAGTAAAAATTCCAGTTTTTGTAGCAGATGAACCTCTTTTAGCAGTTGCTCGTGGAACTGGACGCGCTCTTGAAGAGATAGACTTATTACAAGAACTTTTTGAGAATGAATAAAGAGCTTCTCTCTTATTTCTCAATCATCATAGCACTTATAGTGGGTGCTTTGTACTACAACAATGCTATACAGTCTCCTATTCTCACATCACTAAACACCATAAAATCAACGTATCACACATCTATAGAGTTTGTTCAAAATACAGTTAATAAACACTTTTTTCAGGCTTCGACTATAGAGGAGTTGTCTGAAAGACTTGCACAGTATGAAAACAACCACTTGGTGATGCAGCAGTTAGCTTCTGAGATTAATGAGCTGTATGCCGAAAATAACTCCAGCCTTACACTCAATCCGGAAGTCTCTTTAGTAAGAGCTCTCTCATACGAACAGTTTGGAAATTTTAATAAACTTTGGCTAGATATGCCAGACTACAATAGCTCTAAAATATACGGATTAACATATAAAGAGCTAGTTGCTGGAATCGTTGTCCCAAAAAATGGTAAGCCTCTCGCTCTCTTAAATAAAGATATCAAAAGTGCTTACTCTGTTTACATTGGCGAATACAACGCTCCTGGAATTGCTCATGGAAACAATGACGAGTTTATCGTTGTAAATTTTATTCCTGCATGGTTTGAGATAAAAGAGGGAGACGAGGTAATAAGTTCTGGACTTGACAACATCTTTTTTAGAGGTCTAAAAGTAGGGAAAGTAAAGTCAATTACACGATCACAAGGTTACCAGAATGCTATTGTTGAACAGTACTATACAGCTAGTGAGACGAACTACTTTCATGTCATCAGGAGTGTGAAATGAGATTCTTATTAACAGCTTTATTACTATTTAATGTTTTGTACGCACAAGAACAAAAAGTAACTATAGGAGTTGGTCCCTATATTCAAACACAACCTTATAAAGATACAGGTCCCATACTTGTTCCCTCTCCTGTCGTATTTTTTGACAATTCACTTTTTTATGTACGATGGAGTCGCACTGGAGTTTACTTTCTTGGGGACAAAGAAGATGAATATGCATGGGGACTTTCACTTACCGCACAACCTCGTCCATATGGCTATAAAGCTTCAGATTCAGATTATTTAAGAGGAATGGATACAAGGGAGAACACCATAGAAGGTGGTCTTGCTTTTAGTGGAAGTTACAAAGACACCTATCTAGAAGTAATGGCTCTCACAGACCTACTTGATAGACATGACTCATGGCTTGTAAAAGCCGAACTTGGTGACAAGTATAAGCTAGGAAATTTCACTTTCTATCCAAGTCTCATTCTTATATACCAGTCCGATAAGTTTGTTGACTACTACTACGGTATAAAAGAGTCTGAAGTTGCTACGAGTATCTATATACAAGCATACAAACCAAAAGGTGGTTTCCAACCTGGAGTACAGACATATATCGACTATCCTTTAGATGAAAGTTGGTCAGCTTTTGTAAATGTCAGAGTAGATAAAATCACCAATGAAGCAGCCAACAGTCCTCTTGTCAATGATGATTATATCTACTCTGGATTAGTTTCACTTATATATACTTTTGAGTACTAGAAATTTCCATAAGCGTCTCGCTTAAATCTCATCAAATTTTAAGTGCCTTTTGGCTATAATCTCTAAATTTTTTACAATACTTTTAGAAGGGTTACAATGCCAAAACGCACTGACATTAACACTATTTTACTTATAGGATCTGGTCCGATTGTCATCGGACAAGCTTGTGAGTTTGACTACTCTGGAACACAAGCTGTTAAAACTCTCAAAGAACAAGGTTATCGTGTAGTTCTCATCAACTCAAACCCCGCTACAATTATGACTGACCCCGAATTTGCAGACCGAACATATATAGAGCCTATCAAAGAAGATGTTATCGCTGAAATCATCAAGAAAGAAAATGTAGATGCAGTACTTCCGACTATGGGTGGACAAACTGCACTCAATGTTGCGACAAGTATGTATGAAAAAGGCATGCTAAAAGGCGTGGAGTTTTTAGGTGCGACTCCAGAAGCGATTCACAAAGGGGAAGACCGTTCAGCGTTCAACGAAGCGATGCTTAAAATCGGTATGGATCTTCCAAAAAGTAAAAATGCATACAGTGTTGAGGAGGCGATTGAAGTTGTAAAAGAGATTGGTTTTCCTGTAATTTCTAGAGCTTCTTTCACTCTTGCCGGTGGTGGTTCAGGTGTTGCATACAACATGGAAGAGTTTAAAAAGCTTGCACAAGCGGGTATCTCTGCATCTCCTGTAAATGAGATAGAGATAATGGAGTCTATGCTTGGATGGAAAGAGTATGAGATGGAAGTTATCCGTGACAAGGCTGATAACTGTATCATCGTTTGTACGATTGAAAACTTTGATCCGATGGGCGTTCACACTGGTGACAGTATCACAGTCGCTCCTGCACTTACTCTTACAGACAAAGAGTACCAAAGAATGCGTAATGCGTCTTTTGACATCCTACGTGAGATAGGTGTTGATACAGGTGGCTCAAATGTTCAGTTTTCTATAGACCCAAAAACAGGTCGTATGATTGTTATCGAGATGAATCCTCGTGTTTCTCGTTCATCGGCACTTGCTTCTAAAGCTACTGGATACCCTATTGCAAAAGTTGCTACGCTCCTAGCGATTGGCTATACGCTTGATGAGATTACAAACGATATCACAGGAACACCTGCATCGTTTGAGCCAGTCATCGACTATGTAGTAACAAAAATTCCGCGTTTTACATTTGAAAAGTTCCCAGAAGCGGAGAGCACTCTCAGTACATCAATGAAGTCTGTTGGTGAAGTTATGGCAATTGGCCGTACATTTAAAGAGTCTATGCAAAAAGCGCTTTGTTCACTCGAAACAGGTCTGTGTGGTTTCGATGACATGGATGCTGAGACAGAGTTTGTAAAACATGAAATCCGTCGTCCAAATGCCGATAGAATGCTTTATGTTGCTGAAGGTTTCCGCCGTGGTATGAGTATAGATGAGATGTTTGACGCATGTGCAATTGATCCCTGGTTTCTCTATCAACTCAGTGAACTAGTAGAAAAAGAAAAAACTATAACGGATCAGATTCTTGTTGATGCGGAACTTATGAGAGATGTAAAAGTAGATGGTTTTTCAGACAAACGCATTGCCCAACTTATAGAGAAGAACTCAAATTCCAAAGTCAGTGAAAATGAAATCTATGATGCAAGAAAAACACTAGGTGTAGCCTTAGAGTTCAATGAAGTCGACACATGTGCTGCTGAGTTTGAAGCACTTACACCATACCTTTACTCAACGACAAACATAACAAAAATTCCAAATGTGAAAAACCGTGTAAGCGATAAAAAGAAAGTACTTATCTTAGGTGGTGGACCAAACCGTATTGGTCAAGGAATTGAGTTTGACTACTGTTGTGTGCACGCCTCTTTTGCTCTTAAAGAGATGGGTATAGAATCAATCATGTACAACTGTAATCCTGAGACAGTATCAACAGATTATGACACATCTGATGTACTTTACTTTGAGCCAATTGACCTTGAGCGTGTACGTGAAGTCATAGAAAATGAACAACCAGATGGTATCATCGTACATTTTGGTGGCCAAACGCCACTCAAACTTGCAGATGGACTGACTAAAATAGGTGCAAAAATCTCTGGAACAACTTCGGCAGTCATCGACCTTGCAGAAGATAGAGAACAGTTTTCTGATTTTGTCAACAAACATGGTTTAAAACAACCTGCAAATGGTCTTGCACGCAAGAAAGAAGAAGCTGCACCTATAGCTGAGAAACTTGGTTATCCAGTACTTGTACGTCCATCTTTTGTTCTAGGTGGTCGTGGGATGAAGATAGTCTATTCAGAAGAAGAACTGAACCAATACATGGCTCTCGCAATCTCTGTTTCAAATGAGGCTCCAGTCCTTATAGATAAATTTCTTGACCAAGCCATTGAGCTTGATGTTGATTGTATCTCTGATGGTAAAGAGGTTTATATCGGTTCTGTTATGCAACACATTGAAGAGGCTGGAATTCACTCTGGAGACTCTGCTTGTTCCCTGCCTCCAGTAAACCTTTCAGAGGAGATGATAGAAAAAGTTGAAGCGCAGACAAAAACAATTGCTCTTGGACTTGGTGTAGTTGGACTTATGAATGTTCAATACGCTATTTATGAGAATGAAATCTATCTTATTGAAGTAAATCCTCGAGCATCACGTACTGTTCCATTTGTAAGTAAGGCAACAGGTATGCCTCTTGCTAAAGTTGCGACTCGCGTTATGATGGGTGAAGCACTTAGGAGTTCATTAGATTACTACGATAAATATGAGATTGTTGAAGAACACAAAGGTTTGTTACGTCCGCGATTAAAAGGTCATGTATCAGTCAAAGAGGCAGTTTTTCCTTTCCATAAGCTTTATGGAGCAGACTTAGTGCTCTCACCTGAGATGAAGTCTACTGGTGAAGTAATGGGAATCAGTTCAAACTTTGGTGTATCTTTTGCAAAAGCACAACTTAGTGCTGGAAATAAAATTCCAACACAAGGAACATGTTTTCTCTCCTTTGTAGATAGTGACAAACAACATGCTCCTGAAGTTGCACGTGGTCTTATCAAACATGGTTTTAAGCTTGTTGCGACAAAAGGAACTCAAGAGATTTTAGAAAAAGCTGGTCTTGCATGTGAACGTGTTTTAAAAATCTCTGAAGGTCGTCCAAATATCGAAGATAGTATGAAAAATGATGAGATAGCTATGGCTATCAACACATCGGACAATAACACATCTAAAAAAGATGCGATTGTTATACGGCAAGAGGTTCTTAAACGTTCTATTCCATACTTTACAACATTAAGCGCAACAAGAGCGCTCATACTAGCTCTAGATGAGATGGGTGATGGTTCATGGTCGAAATCAACGGCACTTCAAGACTTCCTACTATAAAAACGCAAATCATTCTTACTCAAACCGATACGACTGTCGGTTTCTCTTCTCAAAATGAGGAGAGGCTTAAAGAGGTAAAAACGCGACAATCAACAAAACCATTTATTAAACTCTATCAAGACTTCAAAACACTCAAAAAAGAAAAAATGCGAGTACCAAACTCTCAAAAAAACAGAGTAAGACGCTCTAAAAAAACGACTTTTATAGTCAAAAACTTATCTTTTAGAGTTGCACAAGGAAAACTTGAGTCAAATATTTTACGCGGTCTAAAATGGAACTACTCTACATCTGCCAACGAATCTGGAAAAAACTTTGAGAGAAATTTTTGTGAAGAAAAAGCTGATATAATAGTAGAAGACAAAAACTCTCTATACGAGGGAAAAGCATCCACTCTGTTAAAGATAAATGCTAAAAAGATAAAGAGGTTACGATGAGCAAAGCAGTACAAGCATTTTTAAGCGGCGTTTTTTTTACTTTTATACTTGATTTTTTTCTTTTTTTAGGGATTAAAGAAAACTATATTGACAAGCTTGAAATTGACCTCTATTACAATATACTTTTTGCAGACAATCAAAATGTATTTATCTTTTTTTTCTTTAGCATTTTGCTCGGCTATATCACACTTTATTTAAGTAATAAAATAAGTTTGATGGTAGTTGGAGCTCTTTTTATACTTGCTGTAGCAACACTTATCCCTCCGATTGGATTTAGTATTGGCGAAGCCATGTTAATGGAAAAAAACCAAACACTCTATACAGAAAAGTTTTTATATAGAGGCGATATCTACTACAATGGTAGAAAGTCAATCGACTTTTATGACTATAAACTAGACAAGAGACTCAAACTAAACAAAAATAAAATTAAGGAACGACATTAAGTATGAGACATATATCTTCAATATCAAGTGGTATTTTACTTGGCAGCGCAGGAGTTGCCATGATGAGTATTCTTACAGGGTGTGAAGCTCCACAGGAACAACAAAAAAATAGATTTGTAGTGATAGAACAACAAACGAATGGAAAATATGTGGTTGTTGAAGAGATGCCAACAGATGGACCAAACAGAGCCATTATCCGTGAAAAAGATGAAAATGGCATGGTAACTGAGCGTTTTATGAATGAAGCTGAAATGAAAGCTCTAGCAGAACAGGAGTACCAAAAAGTACAAAATGGCACGAGTGAAACTATGCAAGACAATGGTGGTAGTGCCGGAATGGGACTAGCAGGAACTATACTTGCCGTTGCTGCAGGATCACTACTTGGGAACATGATTGGTAATGCTCTCATGAATAACAAAAACTTTTCTAAGAATGCTACGACTTCAAATAGAAGTGCTTACAGTCGTTCTGCAGCAGGTAAAGCTGCGAGAAGTAGTTCGACAAAAAAAAGCTTTTTTGGTAGTTCATCTAGAGTCTCTTCAGCAAGCAGAAGTAGCTTCTTTGGAGGCTAAACTATGGTGAAAACAATAAATGTCAAACCAATTAGCAAGGAGACTCTTGAAGAGTTAGGTTTCACGTGGCATACAGATTATGATGGAACAAACTATGTCAGTGATACCCTTGTCCAAGTAACACAAACAGAAGCCGATACTTACTACGAGGCTGCAAATGCCATATATGACATGTATGTAGAAGCTACGGAATATGTTATGGAAAATGAACTTTTCTTTGAGCTAGGTATACCTTTTAATTTGGTAGACGTCATTAAAAAGAGTTGGGAGAGTGATGTTCATTGGCATATTTATGGCCGTTTTGATTTAGCTGGTGGAATTGATGGTAGGCCTATTAAACTCATTGAATTTAACGCGGACACTCCTACTTCTCTCTTTGAAACAGCCCTTTTACAATGGGGAATTTTAAAGTTTAACGAGATGGATGAGGCAAAACAGTTCAACAATGTTTATAACGCCATATCTACAAACTTTAAAAGACTTATAACACTTTTTGAAGATACTGAAACCTTTGAAGAGCTCTATGATGGCTGGAAGATTCTTTTCTCATCCATTTCAAACAATGCTGAAGAAGAGGCCACGACAAAACTTTTACAGCAGATGGCGACAGATGCAGGGTTTGCAACAGGGTTTGAGTACCTAGAAAACACTCATTTTGATAAAAATGGTATTTATGATGCGCAAGACAACAGTTATGAGTACTGGTTTAAACTCTTCCCTTGGGAGGATATAGCTATAGATGAACCGGAACTCGCCACTATATTAACAAAAATAATGCAAAACCAAAGAGCTATTATCTTAAATCCTGCATATACTCTTCTCTTTCAATCAAAAGGAATGATGAAAATACTTTGCGATCTATTTCCAGACTCCCCTTACCTACTTCAGACCTCGTTTGAACCATTAGAGGGTCTTAAACAGGTTGAAAAAACTCTTTTTGGTCGAGAAGGTGCAAACACTAAAATTCTTGAAATCGATGGAACTGTGAGCAAGTCCGTAGATGGTCCTTATGACAACTATAAAAAGGTTTATCAAGAGTACTTTGACTTCCCTAAGGACAAGGAGGGAAATAAGTATCAAGCTGGTGTCTTCTTCGCCTATGAAGCTTGTGGGTTAAGCTTTAGAAAAGGTGGAGAGATTATGGACAACATGAGCAAATTTGTCGGGCATGTTATCGATGGATAACTAGCCTTTTAATTTCTTCTTTAAAATTATTTTTCCACTTTCAACACCTGGTTGATCATATGCATTTATATGCATGAACTTTGCACAGATTGATGTGAGAAGTTCATACTCATACATTAAACTAGCAATAGAACTCTCACTAATCCCATCTATGGTTATCACGTCACATGGAATTTCATGGAGGTTATTAAGAGCCTCTATAGTAGCGTCTGCTTGCATATTTATAAGTGAAGAGAACTTAAGATTGTCAAGATAGTCAAGCTCTTCTAAACCTTCTAAACTTACCGCAGGAATTTCAAGTTCACTATGAAAGTCATGTACCTTCAGTACTGTTACAGTCTTGTCACGTTTTCCTTCAACTATGAGTTGTAAAAACGAGTGCTGGTCTATGGGTCCTATTATCCCTATAGGAGTAAGACCTTGATGTGTTTCGTGAACGTCTAACTTACCAAGTGACTCTCCCCAAAGTTGTATGTACCACTTGTTAAACCCTTCTAAACGTGAAGAGTATGAAAACAGGACATTCATATTGTAATTATTTTTATTCTCTACAAAAAATCTCGCTTTATGAATAAGTCTGTCATATTCGTCAGACTTAGAGAAGAAAGAAGCATGAATCTCCTTTGTACCCTGAAGTAGTTCGTCAATGTCTATTCCAACTATCGCGAGAGGGAGAAGTCCAACTGCTGTAAAGACTGAAAATCTTCCACCAACATTTTTTGGAATCTCAAAGGTTTGCATGCCATTTGCTACGGCATACGCATTTAATTTTGAATCAAATTCAGTCACTATTACGGTATTTAAACTATCAATTTTTACTAATGTATGAAGATACTTGAAAATAGAAATAGTTTCTACCGTCGTACCCGATTTTGAGATCACAATGAAGAGTGTATCTTTTAAATCAACTTCGTCTAATTTTGATTGAATATCTATGGGGTCGGTTGTTTCAAGAAAATAGAGCTTTTTTGTTAACTCTTTAGAGTGTTTTAAAAACTTATAGATTGCATAAGTACCTAAGGTACTCCCTCCAATTCCAATAACGACAATATTGGACTGTTTCACACCTTTGGCATACTTTTTAAACTTTCTGGTATCCTGATGGACTAAATTATAGTAACCAATCTCATCTGTCTCTTTTTCTTTAATGATAGCATTAAATACTTTCTCATCTGTCAGACTTGGATTAAAGTTGTTTTTATAGTTCATGGATACCTCTTATAGACTAAATTTATTCAAGATTATAGCAATTATTAAAACAATAAAGCCCTTATATATGATTAATATTTAAACGACATAACTAAATTTTCAATCTATATATCTTGACACTAGGGTCTAAGATAAGCTCTTCAAAAAGATCTTCATCATACTTTTCTAAAATCATTAATTGTACAAAGAGTGAGTTATATGTCCGCTCATCTACAAGAACAAAAGTGTGATAGTTTGACATATAAATAAGGCTCAGCTCTGCACTAAAGTCTATCATCTGTTCATTAACCTCTAGCTTCATCTCTTGTGTATATCCAGTCTTTATAAACCTACGCAACTTCTTTTTTGTTGCTCCAAAATTTAGTGTCAAATTTGTCTTATCTAAAAAAATATTTTGCCCTAAAATTATCTTATTTTCTTTTTCCTGAAAGTTTCTACTCACAAAGAAAAAGGGCTTCTTTGTCTTGTTTCCACTCATCAAGTCTATGTCTGAAAATAGAGCCACAGTAGGATAGATAGTTAACATCCTATATGGGAGGTAGAGATATATATCTCGCGTTTTTTCTGGAAGTTTAACCTTAGTCTGTAAAGAGAGTAAAAAGTCATTTGTGTCACTAAAACCGTAGTCAGTAGTCATCTGCTCTATGTTCGAAAACATACTTAAGTTTTTATCTTTAATAAACTTTGTCTGCTCTTGACTAGATCTAAAAGTCTTTTCCGTATACTCAACATCAAGACGTGCCATCTTTGCAGCCTCTTCTTGAGGATGTGTAAGTATATAACTTAAAGGAAAGTTCACACTGCCACTGTGCTTGGCACCATCAGCAAGTGTTTTTACATCGGCGTAATAACGTAGAGGATAGCCATAGTCCCACCATCCCACTACATAATCTTCTCTATCTGCAACTTTGCCAAGTTTATCTATCGCTTTTACTTCATTTACATTGAATACTGTAGGCACTTTATAGCTATCAATATGTTTATAATTAGGATATAAAATGGCAAGAGTAAGCATAACCATAGAGAGTACTTCTAACTTAACTGTTGGCATTTTAGAAGAGAACTCTGTAATTAAAAATGCGATACCTAAGGCTAAAATAGGTACTGCGTAAATAGTAAAACGAAGACCTCCTACACTCGCTAAAAAACCAAGTCCAAGCATAGGAAGAGCAAAAAGCATAATTTTATGTCTATATGAAAGATATACATACCCAAGTGCAGATACGACAAAAGTGATACTATGTCCACTAATTCGATTTGCAAAAGTCTCAAAAGGAATCTGACCCGCTTCACGAATTGTCTGCATAACAGTGAAGAAATGAAGTCCTAGTCCATCATCAGTTACACTAACTACATCTTTAAATATATAAAGCTTTAACCGAAGCCAAATAGGATCAAGTCCTCCAGAAGTTAAAAATACAACTGCAGAAGCTCCTAAAATATAAAAAACATACTTATCAAACTTCTTATCTCTAAAAAGTAGGTAAGCAAATACTACGAGTACAGAACGTACCCAGCCATCTAGTCCCATCATTGCAAAAAGCATAATTGCCAAAAGTTTATAGTTGTAACTATTTTTTCTATCATAGATAAGAGTATAAAGTAGTATAAGACCAAGAAATGCGAACTCTAAAGAGTAACTCTGTGGATACCACCATCTATAAACAAGTATATCTATCGCTGTAATAAGTAAGTAGATATTTTTATTTGTATTTATAGCCCAGATGATTGACCAGAGTAAAAACATCGGAAGTACAATGTTTAGCATATCAGTATCGTAGTAACCTGCCATTGTTCTGTTGTAGTAACTCCAAGCTATTGAAGCGAGAAGTGCTGCTATAAGACCCATCTCTAAATTTTTAAGTGTTTTTGAGATTAAAACAATGGGAATAACGACTAATGAACTGAGAAACACTGGCATATAAAAGATTATTGTTTCAAAAGAGAACGGTAAAAGGTAAGCAAAAACTGCAGTCAACTGAGAAGCAGCCATACCAACTGGAGACAAGTCGTTATCTTGAGAGAAACCATTTAAAATATCTCTTGCACCTTCTGCCCAAAAATATCCATCATTGGTATTTATCATAAACTGACCATTGAACATAAATGCTTCATAACCGTAGAACTGATATATCCATATCAAACGCATAGAAATAGAAAAAGTAAAAGCTATAAAAATATAGAGAAGTGTGAGCTTAGTTTCATGTGTAATATTATTCAAAAAATGACCTTGTCATAGAGATAATATTTAGTAAAAGTTGTGATTTTGATTATAAAGTGTAGTGGCTCCGGATACTGGATTCGAACCAGTGACCAAGTGATTAACAGTCACCTACTCTACCGCTGAGCTAATCCGGAATTTACAGAGGGAATTTTATCAAAAAAAAATTAAACTCAGCTAAATTCCATCATATTAAGACACTTTATTTCTAAACTCTTCTTTTACTAAATTTTGAGTTATTTTAGCATAGTTTCATCTCTTTTATAACGGACTCTTAAAAAGATTGGGAATCTAGGCTTTTTATATTTAGTAAGCCCCTTATATTTAAATGTAACTATATCTCCAATCGAAGGAGGATTTTCCCTTTCATTGTCACTAAAGCCACTTCCTATTTTAAACTCTATACCATTTTTGAGTCTACACTTGAGTGCACCAAGCTTCTCACTGTACTTTCCTTTGCCTTGCGTATATCCATAAACTTTACACTCATCATCAAAAAAACTTTTGACCTTAAGTGCCTTATTTGTTCTTCTGTCAATGTAAGGTGCGTCTTTGTCACGTATAACAACTCCCTCCCCACCCTCATCTTCAACACTTTTTAAAAATCTATCCAACTCTTCTTTATCTTGGATTTCGACCTGTTTTATAATTTTGATGTACTCACTCTCGTAGGGTTTTACTTTTTGAAGCCTTTGAAGCAATCCTCCCTTAGCATTTGGTACTTCAAAGATATAGTGTTTAATCTCCTTCCACTTTTCACTTGGGTGTGTGTCTCTGACTATACTAGAGATATTTTCAAAGTCTTGGTGTTTACTCCAAAGTTCCCCATCTATTTCAAAGTCAGGGTACTCTTTTGTAAACCACTCTGGAGCATGGATAACTTTACCTCCACGACTCAAGAGCTGTTTTCCATCCCAGTATGCTCGTATGCCATCAAGCTTTTCAGACATGAGCCAGCCACTTACATTCTGGTCTTTATATGTTTTTAAAAGTAGTAAGTTTGGTTTTTGTGCAAAAAGCAGTAGTGGCAAGAGCAAAAGGAGAAGTTTCATCTTCGTCTTTCTCGCTTACCGATAAGCTCTTCTTCGATTAAACTTTTTCTCTCTTCACACTCACAACTTACGAGAAGTTTTTCCAGTACTGTAGTTCTAACCTTATCCATATCTTTTCTAAACCCAAGTTGTTCATCATGCCCTGCATACTTTGTTATGAGAGTTTTATTCAAAAGGCCTATCTTATGTTTACACAAAATACGTAACCATAAATCATAATCTTCACATACTTCCAAACTCTTATCAAAAACACCGACATCATCCAGAAGACTTTTGTGAAGTAAAACAGAAGATGGGGCTATATTACAGTAAGATAGATTTTCCCTAAAAATATCTTCGCCGATCTTTCTGAACTTCTTAGGGATTTTTACTACTTTACTGTCTCTCACCCACTTCTCAGCAGTATAACTCATTAATAATTCTGGATTTTGTTTATGAAACTCTAATTGCTCTTGTAGTTTACTTTTATGCCATTCATCATCGGAGTCTAAAAATGCAAGCCAGTCATTACACGCCTTAGAGATTCCAAAGTTACGAGCAGAAGAGACACCTCTATTTTCTTGAAAAAAGTATTTTATATTTGGAAAATCTTGAGTGATGTTGATAGTATCGTCAGTAGAACCATCATCAACGACAATAATCTCGTCTACTGTGTGGCTTTGTTGTGTTAAAGAGGAGATAGCTCTTTTAAGAAGAGTGTAACGGTTATATGTAGGAATGACAACCGTTACTTTCAATACTTCTCTTTACCAAACTTTTATCTCATTATAAACACTATCTCTCTCAACAGGTACAAAGCCACTATTTTTTATAAGTGCAGTAAAATCAGTCAAGTCAACACCATTTGCACTTTTTGCACCTGCTGCTGAGTTTATAGACTCTTTTTCTATCGTTCCATCCAAGTCATTTGCTCCAAACTCTTGTGCAACGAGTGCGAGGTTTACTGTTGATGTTACCCAGTACGCTTTGAGATTTGGAACATTATCTAAGACTAAACGAGCCACTGCCATTGTTTTGAGTATTTCATTTGCTGTAATTGGAGCTTCTATATTTAAGTAGTTATTTTCAGTCTGATACACAAGTGGGATAAAACAGTTAAAACCACCAGTGATATCTTGAAGCTCACGAATTCTCATCATGTGGTCTATACGATTCTCACGTGACTCCACGTGACCAAAAAGCATAGTAACATTTGACTTTTTACCACGTTCATGCCATTTTCTATGTATCTCAAACCACTGATCAGATGTCACTTTCCCCTTACAGATATAATCACGAACTTTCTCATAAAAAGTCTCAGCACCACCACCCGGCATCGAGTCAACTCCATTTTCAATCATGAAGTCAAGTACTTCATCATATGTGAGTCCATGGTGACGTGAAAGAAAATCAACTTCTGCAGCAGTAAGAGCTTTGATATGCATATGAGGATATGCCTCTTTTATCTTTTTAAAGATTCCTAAGTACCATTCAAGTGTAACATTTGGATTGTGTGCAGAGACAATATGAACCTCTTTTGCTCCACGCTTATCAATCTCTGAGACAATTTTTAAAATCTCATCGTGATCTATCGTATATTGGTTTGGATTTTTACGTGTTGCTGAGTAGGCACAAAACTTACATACATCTGCACAAACATTTGTTGGGTTTATATGGCGGTTGATGTTAAAGTAAGTTTTTTTACCATGAAGTTCTTGGCGTTTTTTATCTGCTAAGTCACCTAGCTCAAAAAAATCCATATCGTAGAGTGAGAGTGCTGTGTCAAAATCTATTCTATTATTATCTTTTATCATAAATGACAATATATCAAGGAAAAGATACATTGTCAATTATAAAACTATTTCTTTGTATTTGTTGTACACTTTTGAGCAGTTAATTTCCTTTTATTGTTCTCTAAAAACTTAGGACCGATACCTTTTACTTCTGTTATAGCTGTCACATCTTTAAAACAGTTCTTTTTTCTGTAGTCTAAAATAGCATCTGCTTTTTTCGTTCCAACACCCTTCAAGGTCATTAACTCTTTTTTATTTGCACTATTAATATCAATAGCACCAAACAGTAAGCACATACCTAAAATCAACATTGCTACAACTTTCATTTTTACTTCCTTTGTTTAAATTTAACAAAAAAAGTATATCAAATTTAATTATATATAACAAATATTATGTATTTTTCATATGAATAAACTCAGGTACTATCTGTTTTAATTTAAAAAGTTTATCTTCTTTATCTTCGATGTTAATCAGTTCTTCTATATCTCCATTAAGCTTTTCTAAGTCGTAAGAAGTAGGTTTAGCTACCGTAATAGAAGGATATTGCGTTTGTGCATCACTGTCATCTATAAGTAACTCCTCATAAAGTTTCTCACCTGGGCGTAGACCAGAAAACTCTATCTCTATATTTGGATTTCCACTCAACTCTATCATCTTTTTAGCTAAGTCGACTATTTTTATAGGTTCACCCATATCAAGGATAAATATCTCCCCACCAGTTCCAATAGCTCCAGCTTGAAGTACAAGTTCACAAGCTTCAGGTATAAGCATAAAGTATCTTGTAATATCTGGATGTGTTACAGTGATATTTTTTCCTGCTTCAATTTGAGCTTTGAACTTTGGTATAACACTTCCACTAGAGCCTAAAACATTTCCAAAACGAACAGCAACAATGTCTGTCCCCTTGCCATTAGAGTTCTGAGCATAGAGCTCACAGATACGTTTTGTAGTACCCATTATATTTGTAGGTCTGACTGCTTTATCTGTAGATATCATGACAAACTTCTCAACTTTATGAACAATTGACAGGTCAATGATGTTTTTTGTACCTTCGATGTTATTTACAATTGCTTCATGTATATTTGCTTCTACTAATGGCACATGTTTATATGCTGCTGCATGGATAACAATATCAGGCTGATGTATAGCAAAAGTCTTTTCTAAAAGTTCTCTGTCTACTACGCTCTGCATGATAGAGATTTTTTCTACTTTTGAGAGTTTTTCAGTGATTGAGTAAAGGTTGTACTCACTATTGTCAAGAAGTAGAAGTTTTTTTGCACCAAAACTTTCACACTGTCTGCAGATTTCACTACCTATACTTCCACCTGCTCCCGTTATTAAGATTGTTTTGTCTTTGATGAAAGATTTGATTTTTTCTTTATCTAGATCTTGTGGATGTCGCGCTAGTAAATCCTCAACAGAGATATCTTTTATCTGCGCACCGTAGTCTCCATAGTCACTTGCTACACGAATAGTCTGAATACCTAATTTACTTAATGAGTCATATAACTTAGCTATCTCTATCTTCTCGTCTACTATAGCTACCTCACAAATTAGATTTGCTTCTTCAAACATTTTCCATGAGTAAACCTCTACCCCATTTACTTTTCTATTTTGCTCTTTGTCATTTAATATCGCTACTGGATAGTAATCGCTGTCATGATTCTGTATGGTACGCAAGATGGTATTTGCCGTATCTAAATCTGCAATAATCACTGTACTTTTTGCTGTAACACTAATTTTCTTACGTTCAAGATACAAGCGCTTACTAACACGCAGGGCTAAAATCAAAAATAAAGAGATAAAAAACTCTATGGGGATGATAGAACGTGGTATAACATACTCACTTCCTCGTAAAGAATAAGATATAAGAAGTAAAACCATAGTACTAAAGATAGTGACATAGACTAAGCCCGTCATATCTTTAAAGCCAAAATGCCTCCAACTAATGTCGTAAACCCTAAAGTAATAGTAGAGTGATACCCTTAAGATGATAAGAATTAAAATAGTCAAATAAATAGAACTCACATACTGGTTTGGTATAGAAAAATCAAAACGTAAGGCAAACGCAATATATGATGAAATAGAGATAATAATAAGGTCAAAAAGCATAAAAAATAACTTGCGTTTTAACTCCGAGGGTCGTAGTGTCACATAAAATCCTTTTTACTGTCTATAAACCTTACTACTAAATATAGAATAATGAAGGTAATTACAAACGCTATCCATAGTGAAGGCAAAATATAAATAAGAAGTAATAGTACACTATTTAACAAGATGGATGCAAAAACAACCTTGTCATGAGCCCATCCACTCTGAACTAATCGCTGATAAGCATGTTTTTTATGAGCTTGGCTAAGTTTTTCACCATTTATATAACGTCTCAAAAGTGTTAAAGTCGCATCAAACCAAAAAAGAGAAAATAGGACTATCCATATCCAAAAGTTTAAGCTCTCCTCATTTGCATAGTAGATTGTAAATATAGCAACATTATATCCAAGAAGTGTACTACTCACATCTCCCATAAATATCTTTGCTTTATGCCAGTTCCAAACCAAGAACCCTAAAACAGATACCCCTAAGACAATAAAATGTGCTCCACCAAAGAAGACAAATGCGGCAAATGCCAAAAAGAGTGTTTCACTTCCAGCATAACCATCTATACCATCTAAAAAATTATAAAGATTTATAAACCAAACAATCATAAAAAATGCAAAAATATTTGTAATAAACTGATTTTCAAGTGTTAAAAAGAAGAGATTTAACTGTTCAAATCCACCTAGTGCATAAAGCCCTAAAAATGCCACAAGAGCCTGCGTAAAGAGTCGAATTTTTGGACTCAACTCTATAAGATCATCTATGTATGAGACGATAGAGAGAATCAAACCAAACATCAAGGCAAAGTACAAAGGCGTCTCAATGGCGTTTGTAAAAAAAAGATAAGTAATGCCACTAAACCATGTAAATGCAATAGCAATGCCTCCACCATGTGGTGTTGGCGTTGTATGAGAACTTCTTTCATTTACTTCTGCGACTAAAGATTTTTTTATGGCTACCTCTTTGATTATGTAAGTGAGAGTAAAAGAGAGTAAAAAGAGACCTAGATATATCATTTCTCTTCTCCTAGTATCATTAGATTTATTCCTTCTTTGCTAGAGTACTTGTTTGTAAACGCCAGACGTTTGTTTGTTTTCTGTGTATTTAGCTCCAAGTTTCCGTATAGACGCTGGTAGAAAGATGGTTTCAAAAGCTTAAGTAACTGAGGAAAAAATGGAATTTGAAGAAGATATATTTTTTTATCTAATGCCTCGGCAATAGATTCTATAAGCTCTGTTGTACTCAAAGGTCTATCATCTCCAGCAAGATAAATGCCTGAAGCATTTTTATCTATTATAACTTCCATGAGATGACAGAGATTGCCAATATAAACCATGCTACGTCTATTTGTAATGCCTCCAAAGGGGAGAATAGAGACTTTAGAGACTAAAGAGACTAAGCTTTTTATGTTTGCTTTGACACCATAACCATAAACGATTGGCGTTCTAATGATAGAGACTCGAAAATTTTCATCTTCGAGCTTTAAAAGCTCACTCTCTGCCTTACGTTTACTCGCACCATAAGCATCTTGAGGATGCAGTGGCGTTTGCTCTGTATAAACGCTACTACTCTCTTCGCCATAGACTTTGACACTACTCATAAATATAAAATGCTTTACCCCACTCACTTTTGCCTTTTTTGCAAGCTCTAGCGTTTGTGTGACATTAACCCGTTCATACTCATCCTCACTCGCACCACCCATCTGATGCACTAAAGCTGAGAGATGAACGACTACATCTGTGGCGTTTAACTCTAAACTATTTAAGGAGTCTTTTAAAAAAGAAAAAGTTTGTATATTGTAGCTCTTTTGATATGTTTTTATAAAATATTGACCTATAAAACCACTTGAGCCGGTTAGGAGTATGTTATTCATAATGTGTCTCTTTAAGAAGTTTGTCATTCATAGATCTTCTCTCTTTATCAAAAATCCAGCCCCATTTGTTGAAGTACTTTATGGAGCTTTCAATAGATATGCGAAGAAGTTTAAAGTTCTTATGAGAACCGCGTTCATACTCATGGTAAACACTTACATTAGGGTAGTAGAGTGTTTTGTACTTTGCATGAAGTCTTCTGTTTATATCTATATCTTCCATATACATAAAAATATTCTCATCAAAGAGACCAACTTCTTTGAGTGCTTCCACTCTAAAAAACATAAAACAGCCAGATAAAAAAGGAACATTCATTATATCTGTATAGTTTGTGTATCTAAGTTCAAACTTCTCCGTTATGCCCTGTGTAAATTTCGCTGGTAAAAATCTTCGTAAAATCCAGTCAAATGGTGTTGGCAATAGTTTTGCTAAGTATTGGTTCTCTCCATTTGGATAGAGAATTTTTGGCATTAGGTTTGCAACATCACTATTTTTTTGCATATACTCATAAGTCTCATCTATGACTTGTCCTTCAAAAAAGAGATCTGGATTTAAAACAATATGATAAGTAATACCGGACTCTATTGATTTTTTAATAGCAATATTATGTCCCGCACCATAGCCTATGTTTACATTGTTAAATATATAAAAAATTCGCTCATCCAAATCTGCCATATCTTTAAGTGCATCTGTTGTAGAGTTATCTACAAGATAGAGTCTAACATCTAAACTTGTCGCCAAAAAACTATCTATCACTTTTTTAAGTTGTTCTTTATTATTGTGGTAGAGGACGATAGAAGCATTAATTTGTTGCATTTTTATTCCTAAACTTTTTAAGTATGCTCAAGATATGCTTAAGAATAGAGAAAGCAACTAAAAATGGAGAAAGAAATATATACAAATAGTTTAACTTATATAAATCCAAATACATTCCTATTTCTCCTAGTCTCATTTTTAAATTATTTGCACTCTGACCACCAGCAGACAATAAGTCTCTATTTAATCCAACAAGTTTTACATCTAAGTAATAAATCCTATAATTATTGTAACAAACTCTTAAAAAAAACTCATGATCTTCAGTGTATCGCATCCCTTCGTTAAAATAAATATTGATACTTCTCTTGAAAACTATAGAGGGTGTAACTGCAAAATTTCTCACAAGCAAAGAAGCAAAAGTAATCCGCTTTAACTTCATATTCTGAATATTAAACTCAGGAATTTTATACTTTTCTTCACTTTCAGTATAATAATTATGTCCCAATAAGTCTATATTTAAATTTGAAAGTAGTACTTCTCTAATTACTTTTAGTTTACTAGGATGGAAATAATCATCTGAATCTAGAAGTGCTATATATTCTCCCTGAGCCATTTTAATACCAATATTTCGAGCTACGGAAGCTCCTCTATTCGTCTCTAATCTTTTTATTTTAATATTTTCTATTTTATTTTTATCTATATATTTTTCAATCACTTTAATAGTATTATCGTTACTATAATCATCTACTATTATAATTTCAATTCCTTGAAGTGACTGATTAATACAACTCCCTATACATTTTATGATAGTTTCTTGAGAATTATATGTGGGAATGACTATACTAAAAAAAATGTTTTTCATGCTCTACTCTTGACCAAAAAACTTTCTTGTATATAATTTTGTAATTAATATAAATGTATTTATATTAAGCACTATCCAGTTTACATTATGCTTTAATAAAAGTTTATGATTTTCCAAGTAAGATTTTATTCCACCACTCGCGCCACCCATTCTAAATACACCAGTCGAAAAATCTAATTTTTCACTTTTGTAACCATTTTTTACTATTTTAAGGATAAAGTCATAATCAGCACTAAGCTTATATAATAGACTGTAAAGACCAAGTTCTTTGTATACTTTTTTACGAATGAACATTGTTGGATGTAAATATGGCATATGATTAAATAACTTATATCTGAAATTTTCAATCCCTATTGACTTAGCAGTATCAAACTTCTCTCCATCTTCAGTAATTAAATCAATTTGACCATATGTATACATAACCTCTTTATTCTCAAAAATTTGAGCAATTTTTTTCAATGAATCTTTGTAAATAAAATCATCTGCATTTACTAAACCTATAATATTTCCATTTGATAATATAATCCCCTTATTCATAGCATCATAAATACCTCTATCCTCCTCACTCACCCAATAGTCAATTTTATCTTCATATTTTTTAATAATATCCAAAGTTCTATCCGTAGAACCTCCATCTATAACAATATACTCCACATTGTCATAAGTTTGGTTTATCACGCTTTGGATGGTTTTTTCTAGGTATTTTTCGCCATTGTAAACAACTGTAACTATAGAAATCAGTGGCTTGCTTTCATAAGACTTTTTAAAATAGCCCTTAGTTCTTAATCCACCTTCACCATTTCTCTCTTGATCTTCTGGCAAAAAGAGTAGGCTTTCAAACTTATCATTAGAATTATTTACTATTACAGGCTTTTCTTGTGTTACTAACTTTGTTGTACTATATTTTTTATCTAAACATATTATATTGTTCATTTTATCTCACAATCTTACTAATAATTTTTTTTATTAGTAATAAATAATTCAAACTACTAATTTCATTTTTCATGTAAAAATCTGATATTTTATTTATATTGAATTTCTTTGAACTACTTTTATAAACTCTTAACAAGTTCCATAAAATAACATTTTGCTTTTTTATTAACTCCTCTCTATAGTTTTCAACAAAATAAGCACTTGCAAGGTTATAATGTAAAGGTAATTTTCCATCATTTGACTGAATACTTATAGAACCGTCATGAGCTCTAAAGAATGATAATTTTTCATTCACAAAAGCAAATTTTTTATATTGGTTTGCTGTAAGTAAAAAAATAAGTAGGTCATTACCTATTGCATGCATAGAAAAATCACTATTGACTTTATTTGGTATGTTTATTAGCAGATTCTTTTTTAAGTCACTTAGTCTAAAGAGTGCACATCCTGGTGAAACTGGATAATCACCATCAAACAAAACTCCATTTATATAGTTTTCACTTTCATGGATTCCACTATTACCTATAAAATAATGAGATGTTTTTTCATTTGTGTCATCTACAAATATTTCTGTTCCCGTAAATACAAACCCAACTTCTTTATTTTCTAAATAAGGAAGAGTTTTCTCTAAAAACTCTGGTGCTATCAAATCATCTGACCAAAGTATTTTTCCATACTTTCCATTTGCTTCATCTATGCATCTTTTCCAGTTTCTTACAGGTCCTATATTTGTTTCATTTTGAAATATTTTTATTCTTTTGTCTTTGCTGACTAATTTTTCTAGCACTTGCCAAGTAGCATCTGTGCTTTTATTATCTACTATAATGATTTCAATATTTTCATAGGTTTGATTCATAGCACTTTGTACTGTTTCTTCTATTAAACTTTCTCTGTTGTAAACTGGTATTAAAATACTTACTTTATTTTGTAAATTCATTAAATCCTCTTTTTTTTATCATAATAAAATTATATCCATACACTACTATAGAAGCTATTATTTGAGATGTTACTAATCCGTAAATATCAATTAGTGGCACAAACATAAGATATCCAACAATAGTGGTAATTGACCCAATAACTAAATTCACGACTAACACAGATGGCTTCGCTATTGCATTAAAAAAATAAGCAAATATAGGTTCAGCACTTCTTACTACTAAAAATAGTGCAAAAACCAATAAATAGTTAAAAGATTTTTTTGCAAACTCACTATCTATATATACACCTATAAATGGTTTCCAAATCGCTATTGCACCTAATGCAAGAACTATAGAAGATAGTAATGAATAAACTAATAAGCTTTTAAAATTACTTTTTAGTGCCTCTAAATCTTTATCTCCATGAAGTTTTGATAGTTTTGGTAAAAATATTTTAAAGATATTAGTTAAAAATCCATATAAATAAACAAATGCATTTACTACAAAACTATAAATACCCAAAGCTTCTAGTCCAAAAAATTTACTAATAATAAACTTATCAAGGTGACCACCTAAAAGAGAAAGTCCATACTGCAATGATGAAACTTTTAAAAATTTCATCATTTTATATTTCACCTCTTTGCTTGGCACTCTAAAAGTAAGAAGAGTAAAAGATTTTTTAGAATAAATAAAATAGATCATTCCCTTAAGTAATGCAAATCCTAACAATAAGTAGAATATATAGCTAATTTTTTCATACAAAGATATTTCTAATGTCAAAATATAAACTAGCACTATTGCATTTAATATTTTCATAACTATATTTATCAAAGATATTTTTTTCCACTCTTCAAGAGCTACAAGTGTATTTATCATAATAGTAGATATCATATTTACTATAAATATAATTGAAGTGAGAACTAATACAGTTGCCCCTATACTAAAAAACTTCTCATCAAAATTTAAAAAGTCTATAATATTAGAATTGAAAAATAAAACTATTAAAAATAGACTTAATCCAATAATCGAATAAAACATAAAAGCTATTGTGATGACTTGATTTGCTTCATCATATTTTTGATGGTGTAAAAACTCACTTAAGTATTTTGATACTGCCATCCCCATACCCAAATCAACTAAACCAAAAGTACCAATCAAAGATGTAAAGAACATATAGAATCCATACCCATCTGTACCTATTTGTTCAATCAATATTTTTGTTGTAATTAAAAAGATAGCTAAAGTAGAAATATAATCAACTATATTCCAAGAAGTGTCTTTTATAATCTTTTTCCTAGACATTTAGTACCTTAGAGACCAATGTTTTTAGATTCTCTTCAAAACTTACAAGGGTGTGATTGTCTTTTATATACTTAATCAATTTTTCAGATTTATTTTCTATTTCTTGATTATCTAAAGTTACAACTCTTTGAACAACTTTATTTATTGAATCAACATTTAATTCATCTATTAAAAATCCAAGTTTATTAACATCTACACCACTATATTGTGTAGCTATTGGTATAAGTCCTGCACCCATTGTTGTCAGCAATGATGTAGCTTGTCCCTCACTACATGTAGGTAAGATACTAAAACTACATTGTGAAACTATATCTATAAACTTTTGACTTTTAACATCTGTAAAACCATGATAGTAAATATTTTCTTTTCCAAAATAACTTCCAAATAATTCTTTAAAATCATCTTCCATAGGTCCACAAATATGAAGTGTTAAATCTTTATCTTCACTAAAATATTCTAGACACAAATCAAGTCCTTTATGAATCAGTCCACTACTACCAAACCATAAAAAACTTTTTTTAGTTTTTTTTATATCTCTTACTATATTTATACATTCATTATTAATTAGAGCAGTTGCTCTTATGGAAAAAACTTCTTTTGTTGTATATTTCGTATAAGTTGATTTTGTCCACTCATTACCTATCACTATCAGTGCATCACTTAAACTTGTTGACATTGACCAATTCCACGGAACTAATCTCTTTGGCAATAGGTTAGTATTGTATTTCTTATTTACTTCTTTTATCCTCGTAATCTCAGAATAGTTTTGATGACATATATGAGCACCAGTTGCATAGTAAAGCCTCTTTAAGTTGTTTTGTTTAAAGCTATTTTCAAAAGGCTCCCCAAATCCAAAAACAACATCATATTTCTTGTATTTTATTTCTCTTTGATTTGTATAGTGAATTATATCTACATTAAATCCAAGGTTTTTAAATATATTTGCTATTAATTTTGACTCTTGAATATTTGCATGGCTATTTTTATTTGTCAAAAATGGTAATACAGTATAAGAGATTAAAACATTTTTGCCAAACTTTGTGTCATAGATATTTTTTAAATACCTATCTTCTCTAAAAAAAAATTTAACTCTTTTTAAAAGTTTTTTAACCAAAAGACTTTCCACCTTTTGGTTTTAGTTTTAGTGTATCTATCAAACTAAACTTTCGAAAAAACAGTGAGCAAGAAAAAATAGTTTGCAATAATAAACTTATAGATTTACTAGCCTTTGCTTGACCTATTAAATACCTTGCTAAAAAGTTCTGTACTTGTGAAGTTTCAAGTTTTTCTTTTGACTCTGGATGTAAAGTAGTGAGTGTATTGTAGATATTAAACATCTGTCGGATTCGTATATCTTTTCTTTTTTTCCAGTCAACTATTTTGCCATCTTCAACTGCTGTTCTATAGTGTTCTGCTTCTCTTAACGCTACAGTTTTATCGTAAATAAAGCCTATCTTTTTATCTATAGATGCAATGTAGTAACACATATATTCTTCAGATTCAAATCTCCAACTTTCTTTAAATACCTCTATAAGTTTTTCACTTCTTAAAACAGGTGTTAAAATATTTAAAAAATAGTTCGTTTGGTTTCCTGGTAAAAGCTCAGTCGCATCAAGTAAAATAGAACTACGATTTTGTTCATTTTTATATACAGAACTAAACTCATCAAGTTCATTACCATTGTAGTCAATTGATTTTGCATTTGAATATATTATATTTGTCTCTTGGTTATTGTCTAAAAACTCGACTTGTTTTTGAAGCTTATTTTTATCTATCCAAATATCATCATCAGGGGTAAAAGTTAAGAACTCTCCATTTATATGGCTAAAAGCTTTTAAAGTATTTCCACCCATACCAAGATTCATTTCATTTTTAAAGTATTTTATTCTCTCATCTTGATACCTAGACTCCATAAGTTCTTTCGTTTTTAAATTATCTGAATTATCTGTAATAATTATTTCAAAATCTGTATATGTTTGTGCTAAGATAGAATCTAAAAGTTCTCCTATTAAATTTGAACGGTTATAAGTAGGTATACAAATAGATACTAAACCTTTTGTATATTTACCACTACTCATTATTTACCCACTCAATCATCTTTCTAATCCCTTCTTCCTTAGAAACCTTAGGTTCCCAACCTATTAACTCTTTTGCTTTTGTTAAGTCTGCTACAAAGACTCTTTGATCTGACTCTCTAACTGGAAGTTCTGTGTAGGTCATCTTTATATCTAGTTCTTTTTCTAAAAAACTAAAAAGCTCAAGAAGTGATGATGAGTTACTCATGCCCCCGCCTACATTAAAAGCTTGACCTTTTATATTATCTATCTTTTTTGATGCCATAAGATAGAGCTCTATCATATCACTTGCATAAGCTATATCTCTAACTTGTTTTCCATTACCAGAAATTGTAAACGGTTCTTTTTGAGTACCATTTTTAATATTTATAGCTTGTTGAGTAAACCAACCTATCCAACCTTGATCATATGTAGCGAATTGTCTTCCGCCAAACATTGACGAGTGTCTAAATACAACTGTTTTAAGTCCATATATTCTCGCAAAGTCAAGCATATACTGGTCAGCACTTCCCTTTGATGTGCCGTATGGCGAATGAAAGTCTAAATTAACACTTTCATCAAAGCCATTTGGTTTTTCAATACACTCATATCTTGTAGCTGTCTCTTCGTATGTAAATTGCTCTAAGTCGCCATATACTTTATTTGTAGAAGAATAAATGATTGCAGAGTCTGGACTATATAGTCTAACTGCATTTAATAGATTAAAGCTCCCTCCCACATTTACTTCCATATCCATTCTAGGATCGGCTATCGAAGTAGTCATTGCAACTTGACCAGCTAAATGATATATAACATCTGGTTTATGAGTTTTTATAGTTCTTTCAACATCGTTAGTATTACGAATATCACCATGAATAAACTCAAATTCACCTTGTGTTTTTAACCACTCTAGATTTTGGTAAGAACCAAATCTATATAAGCTGTCGAACACGATAAGTTCGTCACCTTGCTTAAGAATTTCACTTGCAATATTTGAACCTAAAAAACCACAACCACCAGTAATTAAATATTTCATTATTTAGCCTTCACAAACTCTTTAATTTTCTTAATCATATAGTTAATAGCATCATCGCCCATACCTGGATATAGACCTACCCAGAAACTATTGTTCATGATTTTATCTGTATTTACTAACTCGCCTATTACTCTATAATCTTTATTTTCATCAAGACTGTCAAATAGAGGGTGACGAAGCATATTTCCTGCAAATAAATTACGAGTTTGAATGTTTGAGTTTTCTAAATACTCCACTATCTCGTTTCTAGTAAACTTACAATCGTCTTTTAATGTCATCATAAATCCAAACCAACTTGGATCTGACAATGGTTGAGTCTCTACTAGTATTAATTCATTCACATCTTTTAAACCGTTATATAGTTTAGCAAAGTTCTCTTTTCTTTTTTGAACGAATGACGGAAACTTCTCAAGCTGAGCAACGCCAACTGCCGCTTGCATATCTGATACTTTGAGATTAAATCCAAAGTGAGAGTAAACGTATTTATGATCGTAGCCTTTTGGAAGTGATCCAAAGCTCATACCGAAACGCTTACCGCATGTATTATCTACCCCGCTTTCACACCAACAGTCTCTACCCCAATCACGAATTGAAAGCATTATCTTTTTAAGTAGTGGATTATCTGTATATGTAGCTCCGCCTTCTCCCATCGTCATATGATGAGGAGGATAAAAACTACTTGTTCCGATGTCTCCCCACGTTCCAGTTGGTTTACCATCATACATTGATCCTAATGCATCACAGTTATCTTCTATTAACCAAAGATTATGTTTATCGCAGAACTCTTTTATCGCTTTAATATTAAATGGATTACCTAAGGTATGAGCGATCATAATGGCTTTTGTTTTAGGTGAAAGTGCTTTTTCAAGTTGAGTAGTATCAATGTTAAAGTTAGTTAATTCCATATCTACAAACACTGGAACTGCACCAAACTGAACTATTGGAGCTACTGTAGTTGGAAATCCAGCCGCTACTGTTATAACTTCATCTCCGCGTTTAACTTGTCTATCTTCTAATAGTGGTGATGTAAGAGTATAAAATGCTAATAAGTTTGCAGAACTCCCAGAGTTAACAAGAAATGACCAACGTACACCAAGATATTCTGATAACTGTTTTTCGAACTTCTTAGAATAATCACCATATGTAAGCCAGAAATCTAATGAACTATCTACAAGGTACTGCATCTCAGTCTCATCAAATACACGACCAGCATAATTTACTCTGCTTTCACCGTCAACAAACTCTTTATTTTGTTGTGGTTTATGTACTAGTTCGTAATACTCTTTTGTTTTTTGAAGTATCTCTTGTTTTAGTTGTTCTTGTTTTGTCATTTTACTTTTCCTCTTGTAGTATCTTTTTTATTCCGTCTTCTATTGAAACTTTAGCTTTCCATCCAAGTGCTTGTAGTTTTGCTATATCAGCTTGCATATTCATATTTTCTTGTGCTCTATATTCTATAGCTCCAAAGTTCAACTTCGTAGTTATTTGATGTTTTATTGACAACTCTTGATATATCTTTTCAATAAATATTCTAACTTCTATCGAACTTCCACTACCTAGTTCAAACTCTTCATAGTCTTGTAAAGAACTGATACTTGTGAGAATAGTTTCATATGCATTTACTATGTCATCTATGTAGATAAAATCTCTCTTTTGCATACCACTTGTCAAGTCAATTTTTTCTACACCAGTTTTTAACTGATTAATCAACCAATAGATAAACTTATTATCATCATCAAGTGAGCCATACATATGTTCTATTTTTATATTAATCATTTTTGTGTTTTTAGTTGATAAAAACTTCATCCAATCTACTAATTGAGATTTAGACAATGCATAGGCATTGATGTTTCTCTCTAGCAGAGTATCAGTGTTTATAAAAGCTTTTATATTAGCATTAACTGACTCTTCAAGCAATTGTAATCCAAACATTAGATTTGTATCAGCTATTGAGCTTATACTGTTGTCTTTACGGCCATAGTTTGTTACTGTATTTATTACTATATCTATTGCATGATTTTTAAATATAGTTTTTAGTGCCATCGTATCTATATCGTAAACAGTGCATTTATCTAAATACTTAGCTATTCTATAAGTATTAGAAGTGCTTCTTTTCAGAGCTATAACTTCAAATCCTTGCTTTATCAAAGATTTTAAAAGATAACTTCCTAGAAAGCCTGTTGAGCCCGATATTAATATTGTCATACTTATTTTGTCCATTCAATATTTTTTAGTTTTGCATCATTGATATAAGTTTCTAAATCTTGTCCAGTGAAACAGATTTTATCTTCTTCATAGTAGGCCTTATACCATTTTACAGTCTTTTCAAAAGTAGTTTCACTATCCCATACATCTTTCCATTTTAAAAGTATATGAGCTTTTGAACAATCTAGTTTAAGTAGATTTGCTTCATGAAGCTGGTTGGGATTTCTATTTATTTCATAATCAATTTTATTCCAATGTTTTTTGACATTCTTTACAACTTCTTCAACTGTAATACTTCCCTCATCACTTGGTCCAAAGTTCCATGCTTCTCCAAACTCTACTTTTTCTTCTAAAAGCTTTTGGCCAATATGAAGATAACCACTGAGTGGTTCAAGAACATGTTGCCAAGGTCTTGTTGCATATGGATTTCTTATGCTCACTTTTTTATCTTGTGATACTGAGAGCATAATATCTGTAATGAGCCTATCTTGAGCCCAATCTCCACCACCTATTACATTTCCTGCTCTACATGATGCAAGCAGAGTATTGTGAGCTTTTTTATAATCCTGAGTATTAAAATATGAATTTCTGTATGAGTTAGCTAATAGGTCTGCACACCCTTTTGAAGAGCTATATGGATCATACCCACCCATTGGATCATTTTCTCTATAACCCCAAATCCACTCTTTGTTTTCATAAGCTTTATCACTTGTGATGTTTACTATCGCTTTTACATTAGCTTTTCTACATGCTTCAAACACTTTCATCGTACCCATGACATTCGTTTCATATGTCTCAATTGGGTTTTCGTAAGAGAGTCTTACTAGTGGTTGGGCAGCAAGGTGAAATACTATATCCGGCTTATGTTCTGCAAAAACAGAGTTTAGCTTGTCTAAGTCTCTGATATCGCCTATGACAGAATTTATATCTAAGTCTAACAAACCTATATGATTTGGAGATGTTGGAGCTTCAAGTGAGTATCCCACAACATTAGCACCCATCTGTTTTAGCCAATATACTAACCAAGAACCTTTAAAACCTGTATGTCCTGTAACTAGTACAGTTTTACCTTGGTATATTCCGCTAAAAAGGTTTTGCATTACCAAACTTTCCATGGAGCCTTGTTAGTATCCCAAAGTTTATTTAAATCATTTTTGTCTTTTAATGAATCCATTGGCTTCCAAAAACCTTCATGTTTGAAAGTAAAAATCTCTCCATCTTTGGCTAAGTTTTGGAGTGGTGATTGCTCAAATATAGTTCCGTCACCCTCAGTAATATAGTCAAATACTTTTGGTTCACACACAAAAAATCCAGCATTTATCCAGCCACCATCGCCTTTTGGTTTTTCAAGAAAGTTTGTTACTTGATTATCATCTGTGATATTTAAAGCACCAAATCTTCCTTCTGGCTGTGCAGATGTCATTGTCATTGCTTTCCCATGAAATTTATGAAATGTAACAAGCTCTTCAATGTTTATATCACTTACACCATCACCATAAGTTAACATAAAAGGTTCGTTACCTATAAAATCCTGTGCACGTTTAACTCTACCACCTGTCATGCTGTTAAGACCAGTATCTAAAAGAGTGACTTTCCAAGGTTCACTAGAGTTATTTAGCACTTCCATACTTCCATCTTTCATATTGATGGTAACATCACTTTGATGGAGAAAATAGTTTGCAAAATACTCTTTTATATAATAGCCTTTATAGCCAAGAAGTACCACGAAATCGTTATAACCATATTGTGAATATGTCTTCATAATATGCCAAAGAATAGGTTTACCACCAATTTCTACCATAGGTTTTGGTCTTAGATCTGTCTCTTCGCTTAGTCTTGTTCCAAATCCTCCTGCTAATAATAGTACTTTCATTTAATAATTTCCTTTTTTTGATTTAAATACCACTCATACATATTCTTGATGCCACCTTCAAGTTCAACCTTATGCTTCCACCCAAGTGAATGAAGCTTAGATGGGTCTGTAAGTTTTAGCATCGTTCCATCTGGCTTGTCTGTGTTGAAGTAGAGTTCGCCTTTGAAGTCTATAACTTCTTTTATGAGTTCTGCAAGTTCTTTTATACTGATGTCTTTTCCAGTACCTATATTTATATGAGTGTTTCGTATCTCTATGTTTTTAAGAGTTTCTATAGAACATGAGCCACTCTCACTTCTTTTTATCTCGTATGTATCACGGAAGTCTCTATTTTTTAGTAAGTATACACAAGCATCAGCCATATCTTCTGAGTAGAGAAATTCTCGTCTTGGTTTTCCACTTCCCCAGATTTCTACTTTTGACTCGTCTACACCAAATTTTACCAGGTATTCTTTTGCTTCTTCTATGTTTGCTACTTGTAAGTCCTTGACTACTTCATTATACTTCTTTTTATTTAGAAGCTTTGCTAAGTGTATCTTTCTTATAAGTGCTGGAAGTACATGAGAATTCTCTAGGTCGAAGTTATCATTTGGTCCGTAGAGGTTAGTAGGCATTACAGATATGAAGTTTGTTCCGTACTGTAGGTTGTAAGACTCACACATTTTTATGCCTGCTATTTTTGCTATGGCATATGGTTCATTTGTGTACTCTAGTTCAGATGTCAGTAATGATTCTTCTTTCATAGGTTGTGGGGCATTTTTTGGGTAAATACAAGTACTTCCTAAGAAGAGGAGTTTTTCTACATCATGTAAGTAACTCTGATGGATGACATTGTTCTGTATCTGTAAGTTCTCATAGATGAAGTCTGCTCTGTAAGTGTTGTTAGCTACTATACCACCAACTTTTGCAGCAGCAAGTATGACATACTCAGGTTTTTCTTCGCTGAAAAACTTTGCCACTGCTTCTTGGTTTGTGAGGTCTAGTTCAGAGTGAGTTCTGTAGACTAGATTTGTGTAGCCTTTAGACTTTAGGTTTTTTACTATTGCCGAGCCTACTAGTCCTCTGTGACCTGCTATGTAGATTTTACTTGCTTTTTTCATTTTATTCGTAATAACTCATAGTCTTATATCCACCCTCTTGGAGATAAACATCTTTTGTCATAAGTTTAAGGTCACTTTTCATCATGTCAAATACTAACTCTTCTAAGTTATACTCTCTATTCCAGCCTAGTTTTTTCTCTGCTTTAGTTGGGTCACCTAATAGTAGGTCAACTTCTGTAGGTCTGAAGTATCTTGGGTCTACTGCTACTACTTCCTTACCTAGTTCTACTTGGTACTCAGGGTTTGAACAGCTTAGTACATAAGCTTTTTCATCTACACCTCCGCCTTTAAACTCTAACTCTATACCTGCATACTTAAATGCCATTTTTACAAAGTCTCTAACAGTTGTAGTTTGTCCTGTTGCTATTACCCAGTCTTCTGGCTCATCAGCTTGAAGAATCATCCACATCATTCTTACATAGTCTTTTGCATGTCCCCAGTCGCGTTTAGCATCTAGGTTACCAAGGTAGAGTTTATCTTGTAAGCCTAAAGCTATTTTAGATGCTGCACGAGTAATTTTTCTAGTTACAAATGTCTCACCTCTCACAGGAGACTCGTGGTTGAAGAGAATTCCATTACATGTAAACATTCCGTAAGCTTCTCTATAGTTTACTGTTATCCAGTATGCATACATTTTAGCTACTGCATAAGGTGAACGCGGGTAAAAAGGTGTAGTTTCACTTTGTGGTGTCTCTTGTACTTTACCAAAGAGTTCAGACGTACTAGCCTGGTAAATTCTTGTCTTGTTAGCAAGTCCTAAGAGTTTTACAGCTTCGAGGATTCTAAGTGTTCCAGTTCCATCTGCATTTGCTACATACTCTGGCGTTTCAAAAGATACTGCTACATGACTCATAGCTGCAAGGTTATAGATTTCATCTGGTTGACACTCTTGAATAATACGTGTTAAGTTCATAGAGTCTGTCATATCTCCAAAATGAAGGATAAGATTACGGTTTTCAACATGAGGGTCTTCATATAAGTGATCAATTCTATCTGTATTAAAAAGTGAACTACGGCGTTTTATACCATGAACTTCATACCCTTTTTTGAGTAAAAACTCTGCTAAGTAAGAACCATCTTGTCCTGTTATCCCTGTTATGAGTGCTACTTTTTTGCTTTTCATCTATTTGTATCCTTTAGTTGTTTTTATCTCTGATAATCATCATCGATTCTGACTATATCATCTTCCCCAGTATACTCACCCACTTGTGCTTCTATAAGTACTACAGGGATTTTCCCCCCATTTGCTAGACGATGAAGTTCACCCATTTTTATGTAGGTTGACTCATTTGGTCGTATAAGCTTGGTCTCATTACCTACTGTAACTGTAGCAGTGCCACTCACTACTATCCAGTGTTCATTTCTATGGAAGTGTTTTTGAAGGCTGAGGCGTTTACCTGGTTTGACTTCTATGCGTTTTATTTTATAGCCTGGTGTACTTTCTAAAATTGTGTATGTTCCCCATGGTCTATGACCTGTTAAGTGAATGTTATGGAGTTGTGTAGTTTTTCTTACTTGGGCTACTACTTCTTTTACTTTTTGAGAAGAGCCTTTTTTACTTATGAGAAGTGCATCACCTGTATCTACTACTATAGTATCTTCTATATCTACTGTCGCTATATATTTATCTTTTGCATAGATAAGGTTGTTTTTAGAGTCTATAGATATATGTTTCTCATTTTTGGTGTTATTGTTTGCATCTTTTGGGAGCTCTTCAAAGAGAGCATCAAAGCTTCCTACATCACTCCATCCAATGTCGGATGGTACTACTTTTACTTTGTCTGATTTCTCCATAACTGCATAGTCTATGCTATCTTCTGGGATAGCTAGCATATCTTCGTGTTTGATTCTAGTCAGTTCGCTAGGTGCAACTGAAGCAGCACTTCCAGAAGCCTCGTTTAATGCTCTTTGGCAGCTCTCATATATCTCAGGAGAGTGTTTTTGAAGTTCATCTAAGAATACTCCTGCTTTAAAACAGAACATTCCACTATTCCAGTAGTAGTTTCCAGCATCTACATATTTAGTAGCAGTCTCAAGATTTGGTTTTTCGTGAAAAGCTTTAACGTTTAAGCCATCAGCTTCTATATAACCAAATCCAGTCTCAGCAAACGATGGAGTGATGCCAAAAGTAACAAGGCTATCTTCATCTGCTAACTCTTGGGCTTTTTTTAAGACTTTTGCATACTCCATTTCGTCTTTTATTAAATGGTCTGATGGAGTTACTAAAACTAACTCATCTGCATCTAGTGCCATACAGGCAAGAGCAATTGCGGGAGCTGTATTTCGACCGACTGGTTCTAATAGATACTTGTTATGCGTTTGATTGAGCTCTTCTAGTTGATCAAGGGCTAAGAAGTACTGCTCAGTGTTTGAGACTATTAACTGAGAATCACATACTTTTGAATTTCTCTCTACTGTGAGTTGAAACAATGATTTATTCTCAAAAAGTTTTACAAACTGTTTTGGCATAAGAGTTCTACTTATTGGCCAGAGTCTTGTTCCACTTCCTCCACATAGGATTATGTTTGTCATTTAGTTTCTCCGTAAAAATCTCTATACCACTCAACAGTCTTAACAATCCCACTATCAAAGTTTTCATCAGCTTTCCAGCCTAGTTCAGTTTCAAGTTTTGTAGCATCTATGGCATAACGTCTATCGTGTCCGGCTCTATCTTCTACGAAAGTGATTAGTTCTTTATAACTTTTGGTTGTTGGAACGTTTTTATCAAGTATAGTACATATTGCATCTACTATCTGTAAGTTAGTTCTCTCATTTCTTCCGCCTATATTATAAATATTTGCTTCTTTACCTGTATGGTAGACTATATCTATACCTTTACAGTGGTCTAGAACATAGAGCCAGTCTCTTATGTTTTTACCATCACCATAGATTGGAATGGACTCACCTGCTAACGCTTTACGGATGATAGTAGGGATGAGTTTTTCATCATGTTGTTTAGGACCATAGTTGTTTGAGCAGTTAGTTATAACTGTGTTTAGTCCGTATGTCTCTTGATAGCTTCTTACTATCATATCGCTAGATGCTTTAGATGCTGAGTAGGGAGAGTTTGGTGCATATGGTGTCTCTTCTGTGAAGAGGTCAGTCTCATTAAGGGTTCCGTAGACTTCATCAGTACTTATGTGGTGAAATCTACTTCCTAGATAATCTTTTTTATACTCAAATGGTTTATTCATCCAGTAAGCTCTTGCTACATCTAGTAGTGTAAAAGTACCATTTACATTTGTCTCTACAAATATGCCTGGGTTTTTAATGCTATTATCTACATGAGACTCTGCTGCAAAGTGAATAACACCATTAATATCATACTCGTTAAATATAAACTCTACTAGTTCACGGTTACAGATATCGCCCTTTATAAACTTATATCTGGGATTACATTCACACTCTTTTAGGTTTTCTAAGTTACCTGCATATGTTAATAGGTCTAAGTTTATTAAGTTGTACTCTGGGTACTTCTCTAAAAAGTATGGTACAAAGTTAGAGCCTATAAAGCCTGCTGTTCCTGTTAGTAGTATGTTTTTTTGCATGATTATTTTCTCTCTCCCATAATAGTTAAACACTCATCTAGACTATCTTTCCAATAAGGGATAGACAGATTAAACTCTTTTTTTATCTTTGATTTATTCAGTAGGCTATAGTGTGGTCTTGAAGCCGGTGTTGGATAATCAACTGTTTCTATAGGATTTATTTGACACTCTAGTTTTGCCATTCTCATTATCTCTTTTGCGAAGTCGTACCAGCTAAGAACACCTTCGTTTGAGTAGTTGTATATCTCTACTTTAGTGTTGCTTATTTGTGGGAGTATATCTAGTATCATTTTTGCTAAGTCTTTTGCATATGTTGGGGTTCCTACCTGATCGTAAATAACACCAAGGGAGTCTCTCTCTTTACCTAAACGCAGCATTGTTTTTACAAAGTTAGCTCCAAATGAACTATAAACCCATGAAGTTCTAATGATGATAGAGTCACTAGAGTTTATATTTTCCATAGCTATCTCACCTGCAAGTTTAGTAACTCCGTAAATGCCATTAGGATTTGTTATGTCCTCTTCTGTGTAGGGCTTAAAAGATGTTCCATCAAACACATAGTCCGTAGAGACATGGATGAGTTTTATCTTTTTTTCTTTTGCGATTTGAGTTAAGTATTTTACTGCTAGGTGGTTTATCTTGTCTGCATTTACTTCATCGTCTTCTGCTTTATCAACTGCCGTGTATGCTGCACAGTTAATGATGGCGACAATGGTGTTTTTCTCTACAAACTCTTTTATTGCCTTTGTGTCTGTGATATCTAGAGTAGTTCTGTCTGTAAAAAAGAAGTGATAGTCATACTCTGGTGAGAGTTCTTTTATCTCAGAACCGAGTTGACCATTTGAACCTGTTACAAGTATGTTAAACATTATAATAATTCACTCCATACTCAAACAGATCATCTGTCTCGTTTAGTTTAGGCTGTACTTTATCTTTAGCAGATAAGTTAAGTTCACTTGCATCTATCTGCCAATCAATTCCAAATGCTTCATCGCTAAAAAGTATTCCTCTATCATTTTCAGGTGAGTAATAGTTATCAACTTTATAAGCGAAGATTGTATCATCTTCTAGAACCACGAATCCATGAGCAAAGCCTCTTGGAACTAGCATCTGTTTTTTATTTTCACCACTGAGTTCTACTGCTACATGTTTACCAAAAGTAGGAGAGCCTTTTCTGATGTCTACAGCTACATCAAGAACTTTTCCTTGTATTACACGTACTAATTTAGTTTGAGCGGTAGGAGCTAATTGATAATGAAGACCTCTTAAAACGCCACGAGAAGACTTAGACTCGTTGTCTTGGGTGAAGTTTATCTTGTAGCCTAAGAACTCTTCAAGTTTATCCGCTCTAAAAGTCTCCACGAAGTAACCTCTCTCATCTCCATGAACAGTTGGCTCACAAACAACCACATCGGGTATCTCAGTTCTTATAAACTGCATGTTATTTCAGTCCTCTTGGTTGTGAAGCACGTCGTATGAGGTACTGACCATATTGGTTTTTCTTGAGAGGTTGTGCCAGTTCTAGAAGTTTTTCTTTTGAGATGTAGCCCATTTCATAAGCTATCTCTTCTATACAGGCTACTTTTAAAGACTGACGATTCTCAATTGTTTGTATAAACTGACTTGCTTCAAGAAGTGACTCATGTGTTCCAGTATCAAGCCAAGCATAACCTCTACCCATAAGTTCCACTTTTAAACGCTGCTCATTTAAGTAGTCTTGATTGAGAGTTGTTATCTCTAACTCTCCACGAGCAGATGGTTTTACATCTTTTGCTTTCTTTACTACATCATTAGGATAAAAGTAGAGTCCTACAACAGCATAGTTACTTTTTGGATGTGCAGGTTTTTCTTCAATAGAAGTCACATTACCAGTTTCGTCAAACTCTGCAACACCATAGCGTTCTGGATCACTTACATAGTAGCCAAAGACTGTGGCATTATTTTCTTCAGTAGCATTTTTTACAGAAGAAGCGAGTAGCTTACTGAGTCCTTGTCCATAAAAGATGTTATCACCAAGAACAAGGGTAACATCGTCATTGCCTATGAACTCTTCACCTAGAGTAAAAGCTTGAGCAAGACCATCTGGAGAAGGTTGTTCTATGTATGAGAACTTCATCCCTATGTCACTTCCATCACCTAAAAGCTCTTCAAATCTTGGTAAGTCATGCGGAGTCGATATGATAAGCACTTCCGTTATTCCTGCAAGCATAAGTACTGAAAGTGGGTAGTAAATCATTGGTTTATCATAGATAGGTACTAGTTGTTTGGAGACACCTTTGGTTATTGGATAGAGTCTTGTGCCAGATCCTCCGGCTAAGATTATGCCTTTCATTATTTTAGTTCTCCATCAAATTTTATTGTTTTTATTTTCTTAAGAATAATATCTAATTTTAACTTTTCATAGAGTTAAATCCCTGGTGCCATCCACATGCTAGTGGTGACACTTTTATCAACCAATTCCAATTGCAATTGATAAGCTGTTTTCCATTTTATTTTTATCTCATCATAGAGTTTTTTGTTTTGTATATTTGGCTCATATATTTTATCCCAGACTACCAACTCATTAACCGCATTTTTAAACTCTTTATAAACACCACACCCAATTCCAGCTGCCATTGCAGCGCCTAATGCTGTTGCTTCTGTTATTTTTGGGATTTTTACTCTACATCCTGTTACATCTGCTAGTATTTGTGACCAAAGAGCCCCTTTACTTGCTCCTCCGGCAAATACTATTGTTTCTACTTTTATGCCTGTGAATTCTTCTATTTTTTTGAGGTTAATACTAGAAACTATTGCGGCGTTTTCTTGTAGGCTTCTAAACATCGAAGCACGGTTACAAATCTCTGGGTCTATGCTTAGGTTTAGAAAGCTTGGTGCTGCGTGGTACCATTTTCCGTACTTCATAGAGTCAGAAAATATTGGGAGAATCCCATATGAACCTACGGGTACTTTTGCGGCTTTTTCTTCTAGTACTTCATAAACATCTATACCGCGTTTAGAAGCTTCTAGTTTTTCCATATTGCAAAAAGCATCACGGAACCATCGCATTACCAAACCACTAAAAAATGTAATCCCTTCAGCTTGAGAAAGACCTTTTACAACATGTGGATTTACACGTATGTTCATATCTTCTGGAGGTGGTGTTACACTTGGTATATTTACAATCTGTTGCCAAAAAGAGCCTCCAAGCACTGCTACATCTCCGGCGTTTACTACTCCCAGTCCAGCAGAACCTAGTTGCACATCACCGCCACCCATGACTACCTCTGTTTTACATGAGAGTCCTGTCTCACGTGAAGCTTCACGTGTAACCTTCCCCATAGGAGTTCCTACTTCTAAAACCTTAGGAAAGATATTTCCCTTAAGTCCGACCTTCGTAGCCATCTCACTCACCCAGTCACGTTTTTCTAGAGAAAATATCCCTGTAGTTCCGCCATTACTTGGATCCGTTGCTATAACACCACTCAATTTTGCAAGTATCCAGTCCCCTATCATAGAGATATTTGCAACTTTTTCATAAAGCTCAGCACGATTGTTTTTCAGCCACATAAGACGTGGAAGAGCACCAAGAGCAAATGTTTGTCCTGAAAGCTCATAAAACTCCTCTTCAAGCCCTGCGAAATTCTCTTTTAGATACTTTACCTCATCAGCGGCTCTTGCATCTACATTTGCCACACCCCAAAGCTCTTTACCATCCTTATCGTAAACTACGATTCCCTCACGCATGCTTGTCGCACTCACACCAAGAATATCATCTGCATTTATTTTGGCTTGGGTTATTACGTTTTGTATACACTCTTTTGTCAAAATCCAATTTTTCTCATAGTCAAAGCTCATAGAGTTTGGCACACCCTCTTCTTCAAGATGAACCCACTCTTGTTGACTCATGGAAATTTGATTTCCCTTTGTGTCAAAGATGACAGCTCGTATGCTTCCTGTTCCTCCGTCTATTGCCATGAGGTATTTGTTTTCGTTCATTTAATGTTGTCTCCGAGTTAATAATTAGTAAGAAAGTGCAGCTGGAATAAAGACTTTTTTTAGAGGTTCAGACCAAAGGGAGGATTTGTCCTCTCAAAAAATCTTTATGTAAGCGGAATGTTGTTTATACATTCTTAGTTTATTTTTTAAGTTTAGCTTGTTCTAGTTCCCAGTACTCCATGGCAAAACTATCTGCTTCACTGATACTTTGGTAGCCACCAAGTTTATCGGCTCTTAAAACTGCAAGCATAGTATGTTCTACAATGTCATACACTATTTTCGCCTCTTCTCGTGTTTTACCAAAACAGACAACCGCTAAGTTTTTGATAATCATATAGTTTGGCGCTGCGTTTAACATCTGCTCATCTTGTGCATGGCGTTTAAAATATGCTTCATACTCCGCCATAAACTTCTCAATACCGCCTATTAAATCCGTATCTTCCATAATTAGAGGAGCTCTTTTTGTACGGATGATATGCTCGGGAGTCAAAACACCACGAGTTGCAAACTCTCTGATATTTGGCTGACTCGCATAAAATGCGGCTAATGGCGTTTGGTTTATGGCAATGTGAACATTATGCCCTTTATATTCACTCAAAACATTTACAACTCTTGCAATATCACAATCACTGTGAACATAATTATGCTCAATGTGCACCACCGCATTTTCATCCAAAAATGCTTCCGCTTGACTTACTGCATTTATCATTTTTGTATATGACTCTTTTGCATCATTATCAAAGGTGAAGATACCATGATTATGTAAAATTATTCCATCTATTGAGTCCCAATCAAGTTCTTTTGTCATCTCATATATTTTTTTAGCAAGTAAAAATCCAGGCATTACATAATCAACTATCAAAAAGTTTGGAAAGACCTTGGCAATATCTCTTTTTCCATTAACAGAGTTTGAAATTGTTACAACCGCATCTGCATGTGTATGGTCTACAAACTTATAAGGTATGAGCGCATGAAGAATCGCCTCAACAGAAGGATTTGGAGCAGACTTGTCTATCATGGCCGCCTTTTGTCTACTTACCATATCTGTGTCACTCAATGTTTCAAGACGAGACATCTCTAAAAGGGTGTCAAGTTTTACAGGAGCGAAACCTTCAGCTGTTATGCTTACTAAGTCCCAACCACTTCCCTTTACAAAAAGAACATCTTCGCCATCCACAACGCTTTTTACAGAAGTATTTCCACCACCGTGCAAAACAAGCTCGTCACTCTCCCCTAACAGGTTTGATGTATAAACTCTAAGTTCTAAATCACTACTACATTTTGCAGCATATGTATCATTATATAAGTTATCCATCTTTCTATCCTAGTACTTCTAATTCATCTGAGTATTTATCTTCACAGTAAGGCTCATACGACGATTTGTAAACTGCATAATGTGCTGAAGCTTTATGTCCATCAAGCGCTGCTTCATTTTCCCAAGTTTCTACTGCCATAAATCTTCTTCTGTCATTTTCATACTGAAATATCTCATAAAAAAGACATCCTTTTTCAGATTTACTCGGCACAACCATTGCAGAAAGGAGTTCTTTCATTTTAGCTTCACTTCCCTCTTTTGCTATAAATGTTACACTTTTTGTTATAGTCATCATCAAGTTCCTAAAATTTTTTATTTGATTATAGCAAAAATTTCTATATAATAGAAAATGGATTTATTATTACAGATAGAAGATATTATTGAAAAAAACGGCTCAGACTTTGAGCTTAGCAAACTTTTTAAGCAATACATAAAAGAGTATAAAGAGTCACTTCCCGAACTTTTTGAGAAAAATCAAGGAAAAGATTTTCTCGTTCGTCACACAAAACAACTTGACTCAATCATCTCGCTTATGTACAAGACCGTACTTCGTCGTGTCTTTGGAAACTATCTACCTATGAAAAGTTCCATCCCCATAGCCATAGTAGCACTTGGAAGTTATGGACGTGAGCAACTCTGTGTACATAGTGATATCGACTTACTTATAGTTTACAAAGACATAGAAGGCTACCAAACAAGGCTCATTATAGAAAAACTTTTCTATCTTGCTCTTGATGCTGGTCTTAAACTTGGACATCGTGTTCATGAGGTTCAAGACTTGTTTGATGCGAGTGGTGAAGATATTACTATACGCACTTCTCTGATGGAATCGCGTTTTATAAGTGGCTCTCCTTTCACTTGGCACGCAACGCAGAGAGAACTGAACAAGATTCGTACTTACCATACAAAAGAGTTTATGATTGCCAAGATAGAAGAAGCTCAAACTCGACGTAAAAAATATCCAGCATCTATGCAACCAAACATAAAAGAGAGTGTTGGGGGTCTTCGTGATTCTCAACTTCTTTTTTGGATAGCAAAGAGTATATATAATGTTGACAGTATTCGTGAACTCAGTGGAGAAGTTTTTAGTGAAAATGAGTATAAAGAGTATAGAATAGCCTTAGAACTCCTCTTTCGAGTACGTAGCTCCTTACACCTCATAGCAGGCAAACAAGAGGATAAACTACTTTTAGAGCACATTCCAAAAGTAAGTACCGACTTAGGCTTTAAAGATCAGAAAAAGCTCGCAACCAAAGTTTTAGAAGCCCAATGGCGTATCAATAATTTCACTCAGATATTTGTTAAGAAAATGGTACGTTCTTACATTGTTGACCCATCTTACATTACAAAGTTTAGGCATGCCCGAGTCCAAAAAGGAATCTACAACTTAGAAGGAAGGCTTTTTGCATCCTACAACCTCAAAACACAAGATGTAGATAAGCTTCTTGAACTACTACTTTCACTACCAGACAAGAAGTATAAATTTGATGCGGGTTTTTTAAACCTTTTTACATACTCAGAAATAAAGCATCCTCTCTCCGATAAAACCTACGGACTTATTAGAGAACTTTTACAAAGAGACCACATGTACTGCTTTTTGAAACTCTTTTATGACGCAGGTATTTTACATGAACTCTTTTCAAACTTCAGAAAAGTGATGCACCTTCCTCAGTTTGACGGTTATCATACTTATCCGGTAGATATTCACTCTATTAAATGTGTAGAAGCTCTTGAAGATATAAAAGAGAAAGAGATACAGAAACTTTACATGGAACTTCCAAAAGAAGAAAAACTTCTTGTCAAGATGGTTGTTCTATTTCATGATACCGGAAAAGGTAGAAAACAAGATCATAGTGAAGTCGGGGCAAAACTTATTTTACAGTTTGCAAAACATATGCAACTGAGCGAAGAACTTATAGCCAGAGCTGTTTTACTCGTAAAACATCATATCTTGATGAGTAGTGTAGCCTACAAACAAAATATACACAACGAGAAAACACTTTACAAGTTTATGTCAAAAATCCAAGACTCAAAGAACTTAAAACTACTCTACATAGTCACATATGCTGATATTAATGGTGTGAGTGGAGAAACATTTAACAGCTTTAACTCAAAACTCATTCGTGATCTTTATGTAAGTGCCCTAGAGGTTGCGCAAAACAGCAATAGAATCACGGACGCAAAGAAACGTCTTAACATTGAAAAGAAAGTGCAAAACCTTACAGGCTTCAAAGAAATGCCAAAACTTCTACAGAAAAAAACGCTCAACATCGAATCAAACTTGTTCTTTTTTAAACATACTCCACGAGACATCATCAATATCGTCCAAAGGGCTAAAGATACAAAAGAGTATAACTTTCGTGTAAGTAGTGACAGATCTTTAACTTTAGAAATACTGAGAAAAAAACCTCTCAATTTAGGTTTTTTACTTGCTTCTCTTGCACGTTATGTTGTTGCAAATATGGAAATATTCACTCTTTTTGACGACATAAAATACTTCCGAATTGATTTCATGCAGAAGATAGAAGATGATGAGATTGCGGAAGTCGAAGATATTATTAATGCTGCATTTGATATGGATAGAGTTGTAACACTTAAAGACATAGATATCAAACGTGAAGAGATCTCCATTGATTGTGATCACTCATTAACACACGCAGAGCTTACAATACTTACTTCAAATCAACCAGGACTTCTCGCCTATGTTATGGACGCCTTTGAGAAACTAAAAATAAACATCATTACAGCAAAAATTCACTCTACGAAATACAAAGCAAGAGACAGCTTTCTTATGGACAAAGATGGTGATATATGCAATAATGCTGAAGAAATTTACAAACTACTATCAAGATAAACTTTAAGGACAAAATATATGTGTGGAATAGTTGGTTATATAGGAAATAAAAACTCCAAAGAGATACTACTTGATGGACTAAAAGAGTTAGAGTATCGTGGTTATGACTCTGCGGGCATTGCAATACTTCATGATAAAAATTTTGATAACTTTAAAGCCGTCGGAAAGCTTGTAAACCTAGAAGAAAAAATGAAAGACTTTTCAACTGAAGGCTTTTGCGTCGGAATCGGTCATACAAGATGGGCTACACATGGAAAACCAACTGAACTTAATGCCCATCCGCATGTAGGTGAAAACTCTTATGTCGTGCATAACGGTATCATTGAGAACTACTCTGAGCTCAAAAAGGAACTTGTGAATGATGGAGTAACATTTATCAGTCAAACTGACACCGAAGTCATAGTTCACCAGTTTGAAAAAAACCTCAAGCAAAGCGACTCTGCCTTTGAAGCCTTTGAAAAAACAATACAAGAGCTTCAAGGAGCCTATGCAATACTACTCGTAACAAAAAGTGAAGAACAAAGTATCTTTTTTGCCAAACAGGGTTCGCCAATGCTTGTTGGTGTAAATGCAGAAAATGAAAAGTATTTCGCTTCATCAGACACTCCACTCATAGGCCATTGCACTGAAGTAAACTACTTTGAAGATGGTGACTATGGTTATGTGAATCCAGAAGCAATTCAAATCTTTGACAAGGATGCAAAACCAAGAGCAACACACTTTACAAAGCTCTCTACAAATAAGCTCTCTTCACAAAAAGATGGATACAGGTTTTTTATGGAGAAGGAAATTTACGAACAAGGGACTGTTATAGCAGATACTTTACTCGGAAGACTCGGTATAGATGAAGTTCTTTTTGACGAGTTGGACCCTTCACTTTTTGATGGTATCAATGAGATAAAACTTTGTGCATGTGGTACATCCTATCACGCCGCTCTGTGTGCAACATATATGCTTGAACGCCACTCAAAAATCAAAGCTTCTATAGAAGTTGCCTCTGAATTTCGATACCGTTCTCCTATCATGACTACAGATACACTTTTTGTCGTCATATCACAAAGTGGTGAGACTGCGGATACACTTGAGACACTCAAGATGGCAAAAAATGCAGGGCTTAAAACATTAGTTATCTGTAATGTTGACAACTCTTCAATGGTCCGTTTAGCGGATGCATGTATTTTAACACGTGCAGGAGTTGAAAAAGGTGTTGCTTCCACAAAAGCATTTGCAACACAAGTAACCGTATTTTGGATGTTGAGCCTCTATGTTGCAAAGCTCAAAAATGCAATGAAGACAGAAGAGATAGCCCAACAAATCTCTCTACTTCGTGAAGTTCCATCAAGCGTCAAAGTAACAGACTCAATGCATGAGAGGATTAAAAGGCTCTCAAAACGTTACCTTCATGGTCATGGATTTTTCTTCATAGGTCGTGACCTATTTTATCCTTTAGCCCTTGAAGGTGCGCTCAAACTCAAAGAGATTTCCTACCTTCACGCCGAAGGTTATCCGAGTGGTGAAATGAAACACGGTCCTATTGCACTAGCAGATCCTGAACTTTTTACAATTGCCTTACTACCGCAACATCTGTTATATGAAAAAGCAAAATCGAATGTAGAAGAGTTAAGTGCGAGAGATAGTACCATCTGTGCCATTAGCGCCATTGACTTTGATAAGGCAGATGACTTCATAGCGATTAATCAGTGTAGTGACTATATGTTAGAATTTTTTGAGATGATGATAGTTGTACAACTCCTCTCTTTGGAGATTTCAATAAGACTTGGAAATGATGTTGATATGCCACGAAACCTTGCAAAAAGTGTAACTGTAGAATAGTTTTAATAAATAAATCTTAATTCATTGTAAATTTATATATCATTAGATATTATAATTCTTTATAAAATAATTTCTTCCTAGTAGGTGCTTATGACAACAAAATCAAAACTTCTTTTTGTGGTGGCAATAATGCTACTTGGCCTCGGTATAGCAACAATCGTGAACGTTTCACTTAACTTCAGAGACTATAGCATCAAAAATGCTATTGAAAAATCTACTATGACAGCAGCCATCGTCAAAGATGGTTTAACTGCCCACATGGTTAATGGTATTATGGATAAACGTCAATACTTCCTTGAACAAATTTCAAATAATAATGAAAATGTTAAATCACTCTGGATTGTTCGTTCTGAAAACGTTGTTAAACAGTATGGTCCTGGCTTCAATAATGAAACAGTTCGTGATGCAATAGATGAAGAGGTTTTGGCATCAGGAAAAATGACAACAAAAATTCATGAACATACAGATAGTATAGTAATGCGTGTCTCTATTCCATACAATGCTAGTACTCATCCAGTAGGCACAAACTGCTTAAGCTGTCATGATGTTCAACCAGGGGATACTCTCGGTGCAATTAGTATGGAGTTTGATATAACAGATATGCGTAATACTGGTATGTTTACTATTATCAAAATTTTAGCGCTTAACGTTATCTTTATAATAATAGTTCTTTTCCTTATTAACTATTATGTAACACCATATATGAAACTTTTCTCAAATATGCAAGATGGAATCACTAAAGCTTATAGTGGTGACTTTTCTCACGAGTTCAAGAGTAGTGTGGCAGGTGATGCAAAAAATATTGTCTTACAACTCAATACTCTCTTTAGAAAAATGCAAGATACCTTTGGAGACATAAAATATAACTTAGCGACTTTTATCCCCCAAGGCTGTGTCTCATCTTCTGATCCACTCTATGAAGCAAAAATGATTATTGGCGAACTCTCTGACATCTACAAGTTTAAAAAGACTATCGAACGTGACTCATCGAAAGAGATTGTGTATGCAAGAATCATGGACATTTTAAAAAATAAATACAACCTTGTAAGTTTTGCTTTTTATGAAGTAGACATAAAAACTGCAACTCGTAAACTGATTAACATTAATGATGGACATACTATATGCAATCCTAATGTAAATAGTGACACTCTTTTATGTCGCGCACAAAGAACGAAAACAGATGTGATTTCCACAGAGTTTATTAACCTTTGTCAACACTGTAGCTCAAGTGGTATGTACTATATATGTATTCCTTTTACTATTAATGCGGAAAACTCTATAGTTATTTCAATTACGACTAGCAATGAAAGCGAAATAAACAAGGTAAACAGTCAAATTCCAAGTATCAAAAACTACCTCGAAGCCGCTAAACCGGTAATAGAGAGTAGAATTCTCATGGCAAAACTTCGTGATACATCTCTACGTGATGGAATGACGGGACTTTATAACAGAAGATTTTTAGAAGAATTTATCGACCAGGTAATGGGACAAGCCGAGAGAGAGAACGAGACATATAGTGTTATGATGCTTGATGTAGACTTTTTCAAAATGGTAAATGATACATATGGACATGATGTTGGAGATAAAGTCATTGTGGAAATCGGAAAAGTTCTCAAAGAAAACATCAGAAATGCCGACTTAGCAATTCGTTATGGAGGAGAAGAGTTTGTTGTATTACTTCATAATGCAACGGATGAGGGAACACTCAATGTAGCTAAAAAAATACATACTGCATTTGCAGAACTTGTCTTTAATGTTGGTTCGGGAGAGACTATGCAAAAAACGATGAGTATAGGAATCTCAAAATTCCCTGTAGATGGTGATACTATCTGGAAATGTATCAAATTTGCCGATACAGCACTTTATGTAGCAAAAACTACTGGTAGAAATAAAATAGTTGTGTATGAAGCTGAGATGTCCGAATCAGAGAATGTTAGATAGTTTATAAGAGTTACAAAAGACTCTTATATAAAGCCTTATTTGAAGTAAAAATTTGGCATAAAAAAAGCCCGAATATGCAAAAAGTATATTCGGGCTTTTTTAGTTTAAATGCGAATGTCTAGTGACATCCACATCCTGTACCACAGCTCTCACCTTCACTTTTTGAAGCTGGAGCAGATGATGCTGCCGGAGTAGAACAAGCAGAAACACCAGGAGGTGTAGTTGGCTGTACGCCAGCATTATCAACACCACCCTCAGCATTTATGGCTTCTATTGTTGCCCAAATAGAAGCTGCCGCTTCTGTAAATCGTTTTGCAGATTCTGAAGTAGGATTTGCAAATGTTACAGGTTTTCCTTCATCTCCACCAGTTCTTACACTTGGCTCAATTGGAATCTCAGCGATAATCTGAGTACTGAACTCATCTGCCATTGGTTGAGAAGTCCCTTTACCAAAGATATCGTACTCAACACCAGTATCAGGAGCGATAAACCCACTCATGTTTTCAACAATTCCAGCAATTGGAATATTTAACTTTTTAAACATACTAAGTGAACGACGTGAATCATCAAGAGATACCGACTGAGGAGTCGTTACAGTAAGACCTGCAGTTACAGGAACAGCTTGCGCTAATGAAAGCTGAGCATCACCAGTTCCTGGAGGCATGTCTATAACTAATATGTCTAACTCGGACCAAACAATATCACGTAAGAATTGTTCAATTGCTTTCATGATCATAGCTCCACGCCAGATAAGAGCTTGTCCCTCTTCCATAAGTGAACCCATTGACATCATCTCGATACCATACGCCTTAATAGGAAGTACTTTATTTCCATTTACTTCAGGTTTAATGTCAGAAACACCCATCATACGAGGGATATTTGGACCATAAATATCTGCATCTAAAAGACCAACTTTAAGTCCTTGCGCAGCAAAAGCTATAGCAATATTTAAAGATGTTGTAGATTTACCAACTCCACCTTTTCCAGAACTTACCATTAAGAAGTTCTTTACTTGTGGTGCTATGTTTCTTCCTTGAGAAGAAGACTCTTTTGGCATTTGTGGTGCTTTAACATTACAATTAACAGATGAAGCACCTGCAGCTTTAAGAGCCTCAGTTGCTTCATCTTTAATTTGCTGTGCAACTTCTGGAGCACTTGATGTAATCTCTACAGTAAAGCTCACATTTGTTCCATCTATTGCTATAGAATTAACAAATCCGAAAGTTACAATATCTTTGGTAAAACCTGGATACATAACTTTACTAAGAGCTGATTTTACAATTTCTTCAGTCATAAATATTTCCTTGTTATATGATTTTATTATTTTCGTAGGATAGCATACCTAAATAAGACAAAAATACTCTTATTTAGGTAATTTATTTTCTTAAGCTAAAAGTGCGGCTTCTTCAGCTTCTTCTTTCTCTTTTGACTCATCAATGATTTTTTGGATTCCTTCAGGATTATCCATAATCTCTTGAGTAATTTTATAAGAACAGAATTTTGGTCCACACATAGAACAGAATTCTGCTTCTTTAAATACATCTTGAGGAAGCGTTTCATCATGGTACTCACGAGCTCTTTCGCTATCAAGTGCTAGTTCAAATTGTTTTTCCCAGTCAAATGTATAACGAGCATCACTCATCTCATCATCAATGTCACGTGCACCTTTACGACCACGAGCAATGTCAGCAGCATGAGCCGCTATTTTGTACGCGATAATACCTTCACGTACATCTTCAGCGTTTGGAAGACCTAAGTGCTCTTTTGGTGTTACATAACATAACATTGAAGCTCCATGCCATCCACCAACTGCAGCACCAATAGCAGAAGATATATGGTCATATCCAGCTGCAATATCTGTAACTAATGGCCCTAAGATGTAAAAAGGAGCTTCGTGACAAAGTTCACGTTGAATTTTCATATTGCGTTCAATTTGATTTAATGGAACATGACCTGGACCTTCAATCATAACTTGAACATCTTTTTCCCAAGCTCTTAATGTAAGCTCACCAAGAACTTTAAGCTCACCAAGTTGTGCATCATCAGAAGCATCAGCTAAACAACCAGGACGAAGTGAATCACCAAGTGAAAGAGAAACATCATACTTAGCACAGATATCTAAGATATCATCAAATGCAGAGTAGAAAGGATTTTCTTTATGATAGTGCATCATCCATGCAGCCATTAACGAACCACCACGTGACACAATTCCCATTTTACGTTTTGCAACTTTTGGCATAGTCTCAAGTAAGAAACCAGCATGAATAGTAAAGTAAGAAACACCTTGTTTTGCTTGACGTTCAAGAACTTCAAGCATTACTTCTATTGTTAAATCTTCAATTTTATTTCCAACATCGTGAAGGATTTGATAGATAGGCACTGTTCCAATAGGAATCTTAGAAGAGTTTATAACTGCTTTTCTAATCTCATCTAAATCACCACCAGTTGAAAGGTCCATTGCCGTATCAGCTTTATAGTGCTGAGACACTTCCATCTTTTCAACTTCACCCATTACATCTGAAGCAATAGCAGATGAACCGATATTCGCATTAATTTTACATTTACTAGCAATACCAATAGCCATTGGCTCTAATGATGTATGGTTTATATTTGCAGGGATAATTAAACGCCCACGTGCAATTTCGCTACGAACTAGCTCAGGAGATAAATCTTCTATCTCTGCTACATAATTCATCTCTTGTGTGATTATGCCCTGCTTTGCGTAGTACATTTGTGTACGAACAGGATCGTTTTCTCTCTCTTTTACCCATGAAGATCTCATAGTTTCTCCTAATTTTATATTTATTGAACAATATATATACATGGAAATATAATCAAATAAAGTTAATTTAATATAAAGTGAATTCTTTATCCAAATTATTTATCTGTTTCTTTGAAATTTTAATGACAAAATTACACAATTCAAGATAAAAAAAAGAATTAAGTGTGTATAATTTTGTAACACTTATACTTATAGGAGACGACTTGTCTGACATCACTCTCATTATGCTCTCAGCTGGTAATTCTAGTCGTTTTTCTATGGATGTAAAAAAACAGTGGCTTAGAATTGGACACGATCCTTTATGGTATTTTGTAAGCAAAAGACTTCAAGAAAATGAAACTTTTTCTAAAATCATAATAGTTGGTGCGGAAGATGAGATACCTTTTATGCAAAACTATGCAGATTACACTTTTGTAAGTGGTGGTGACACTCGACAAGGCTCTTTAAGTAATGCACTCGAGTATGTAGATACAGAGTATGTTTTAGTAAGTGATATAGCGCGTGCTTGCGTAAGCTCTGAACTTTTAGACCGCATTATTTCTAAAAAAGGGATTTCTGATTCTATAGTTCCTTATCTGCATGTTACCGACACTATAGTATATGAGAAAGAAACTATCGATAGAGAAAAAGTAAAACGAGTTCAAACACCACAACTCTCTCGTACGCTCGTACTTAAAAATGCACTTTTTGAAACTACACAAGAGTTTACAGATGAAAGCAGTGCTATCTATGCTAATGGAGGAACAAGAGAGTTTGTTTTAGGCGATGAGGATGCACATAAAATCACCTTCTCACATGACTTGAATAAACTTCCATGTTTAGAGACTCCATCTACTGACATACTCAGTGGAAGTGGTTTTGATGTTCACGCCTTTGATGAGAGTGGTATCATGTGGCTTGGTGGAGTAAAGATAGACTCTGATTTTGGATTTAAAGCACATAGTGATGGTGATGTAGCTATCCACTCTCTCATAGATGCACTTTTAGGGGCTGCTGGCATGGGTGATATTGGAATGCTTTTTCCAGATAACGATGAACAGTACAAAGGTGTAGACTCTAAAGAGCTCTTAAAAACCGTTGTCCAAAAACTCTACAATTTTGGTTTTGTAATAGTGAATGTGGACATTACAATTGCAGCAGAAAAACCAAGGCTCTCAAAGTATAAACTACAGATGAGAAAGGTACTCGCAGAGATTTTAAACATTCAAGCAAGTCGAGTAAATGTAAAGGCCACAACAACTGAAAAACTTGGCTTTATCGGAAGATCGGAAGGCGTTGGCGTAATGGCTAATGCAAATTTAAAATATTTTAACTGGAAAGTGATAGGATAAGAATGAAAATACTAATTATAGAAAACGAAATTTATTTAGCGCAAAGCATAGCTACAAAACTTGGTGAGTTGGGTCATGTTTGTGAAATGTGTACATCAACGAAAGATGCTATAAAAAGCCATAATTATGATGTCGTACTTCTCTCGACAAATATAAATGGACAAGATTTTAACCCTGTTATAGAGACCTTTAAAAGATCGATTGTGATTCTTATGGTTTCATATATATCAAACGACACTGTTTCAAAACCTCTTTCCGCCGGAGCAAAAGATTATATTCTCAAACCATTTATGATAGAAGAGCTTATCCGTAAGATAGACCACTACCAAGATTATGAAAAACTCAAAAAACGTAATGAAGCGTATGAAAAGTATTTGGCACATAACTTTACATCAGCAAAACACGAACAAAACCTCAATGTTGAACTACCAATCTTTGTCTCTTCAAGTTTTCAGAAATATGCAGATGCTTTTGCATTTGAGTATGCACAAAAAGAAAACTTACCTATCCACTTCCTAACACTGAATGACTCCAAAGCTATGAGCACAATTGACTCACTTCCTCAAAATTGCGTAGTTTACATCATAGATTATCAAGTGCTTAAAAAGAGTGAAAAGAAAGTTTTTTGTGATTTAATAGCTGGAAAAAATGCAATCATAGCAAGTAACGAAAAGATAGAAGAAGTTGCTTATCCTGTAGTAGAGATTAAAAGTGAAAGTAATGTATTTGACAAGAGTGAAATCTTACCGATTGAAGACTATGTAAAATTCATCGTATTAAATTATCAAGACAAGTATCCGGATACAGAACTATCGAAGAAACTCGGTATAAGTAGAAAAAGTTTATGGGAAAAGCGTAAGAAATATGACATCATCAAGAAAAAATAAAACTCTCTACATCGATAAAGAAGCGGCTTCGGCATTAGAACTTGTAGCAGACTCTCTTTTACTTCCTGTTACTGGACTTATGGGTGAAAAAGAGTCAAAAGAAGTTTTAAAAACTGGACGAATAGGAGATAAATCTTTTCCTTTTCCTTTCATTTTAGCCCCATCTGGAAAGAAAAATGAAGTTCTTATTCCCAAGCTAAAAGTGGGTGAAGAAGTTACTATAATCTGTGAAGGACAAGAGTTTGCAACTCTTATAGTTGATGAAACTTTTAAAATCAATCCTAAAGACAGAGTAAAACAGATATATGGAACTGATGATACTGAGCATCCAGGAGTAAAATCAACACTAAAAAGACTAGGTTCTTGGGCTTTATCTGGCAAATACGACATACTAAAAAAGCAAAAAAACAAAAACAAAATAATAATTGAAGATGCACAAAAACGTATAAATGCGAAACACACTACTTCTTTGGTGATGGGAGCTAATCCACTTCATCGTGCACATGAACGTCTTATCCGCCAAACACTTGATGGAACAGACTTACTTGTCATTTTTCTACTTAAACCATACAACGATGCCAATCTAAGTTACGAGATAAGAAAAGAGGCATTAGAGTTTTTCGTAAACAATTACCTCACAAAAAGTCGTGTTGTTATTATTCCACTCGAAAACAGCTATATTTTTGCTGGCTATAATGAAATTATTATAGATGCTATCGTCGCGAACAACTATGGTTGTGATACACTCAAAATTGGTAGAAACCATGCGGGTCTAGGAATGTTTTACGACTCAAACTCAAACAAATCTATTGTTGATCAAGTAGTTGGTATTGATATAGAGATCAAAATCTCAAGTGAGTACGTTTACTGTGACCAGTGTAAAACACTTGTAAGTAAAAACACTTGTCCGCACGGACAGCACCACCAAATATCTTACCACTCTGACTCTATTTTACAGCTTCTTGAAGCAGGGATACTTCCTCCTGCTGTTCTTATAAGAAAAGAAATATCTTCTTTTATACTCTCGAAGCTTCATCCAAATAGATTTAAAAACTTAGAAAAGCTTTACTATGACACTTTTGCAACACAAGGTCTTTTAGAAGAGCATACTGAAAAAGATTTTTATCTTGAACTCATGAAACTTTACCAAACAACATCACTTACATAAATAGAGGATTAATACAGTTGATAAAATTACTTTTTTCTACACTTATAGCGCTTTTTTTAGCTCTTGGAATTTTACTCTATCTTGATGCGAGTACACTCTTTTTAGCAGCCCTACTTCTCGCTGTTATCGCAGTAAAAACACGTAATAAAGGTGACTTTCTAGATAAACTAACTGGTCTATGGTTTGCACTGAGTGTATCTCCTGCAGTTGGTGTACAGATAGATGAACTAGCAAACTTTACAAATGGTTTTCTTATTCAGTCTTTACTCTCATTTGCTTTTTTTCTCTACTTTTATACGAGTAAGCCTTCTGTCATACAACGACTATATGACAATGCAAAAACTGGTGCGGGAGTAATTATAAGTAGTACTATAGCTGGGTTTGCGGCAGGAATTTTAAGTGCTGTTTTGTGGCAAGCTTATTTACAAATAAGCTTCTAGTAGATCTCTTTCACTCGTCCAACTTCACCACTCATCAAACGAACTTTTATACCATGTGGATGATTAGCTGATTTTGTAAGTATATCACGGACTATCCCATCAGTGAGATACCCTGTATCTTGATCTTGCTTTAAAACTATGGCAACAGACATGCCATGTTTTATGTTTGCTCTTTTTGTACCGTCTAACATAATCTAAATCATTAATGGATCAGTAGTAGGTTGAATCTCTTCAAAGTCTGCAATGATAGTATCAAACATCTTCATAGTTTTTTTAGCTTTAGCTATCTGTTCGTCAAAAATACCTTTTGAAGATGGAAATGCCTCACTCAGTTCAGTATAAATAAGAATACGACCATTTATATGTTTTGCTATCTCATCAAATGCATCTTTTAGATACTGTTTTTTTGTTGTATGTCTAAAGAGAGCTCTTACCATTTTAATACGCTCTTTAATTGGAATCGACTCATCGATTCCCTCTGCAACTCTTTTTATATCTACACGTGAGAGATATACACCACTAATAGAAGGTGCTAAAAGCTGTGATGTAAGCGCATCAACAAACTGAGGTACGGGCTCTTCATCAACAGCGTCACCTGCATCTGGTGTATGAGCTGCCGCTCCATCTTCTGGTTCAAGTGAACACTTGTCTTTTACAAACTTATCAAATTCTGCTCTTAAGTCACTTAAATCTTCATGGTTCATGGTTTTTCCTTATTTTGTTATTTCGTTATAGGCTTTTTTTGTTAACTTCTCAAGTAAGTCATCATAACTTACATACTCTGCACCAAGTTCAGATGCACGTAGTTGCAGCGGAGAAAACTGTTTTTTGTTTTTCATGTCTATATTTACTTTTGCAAGCTTATCTATCATATGTAAAACTTGCATGTCAGAAAAGTCTAACACAACATCAAAACCTGAAAAATCGATACTCATATCTTTGGCTATTCTATTTATGTCTGCATTTGCCACTTCAACTTCTGTCGTAAATGCCATTAGCTCTTCAAGGTTTTCATTGAAGTAGCTCACATTAAAACCACAGGCTAAAAATGAAAATGCTTTTGCATAATGATTTACTCCGATAATTGCTACTTTTGAGGCAAATATATCTTTGAGGTGCTCCGTCAAGACTCGTATGCTAAAGATGTCTCCACGAAGCTTTTCATCTTCTTTATAAATAATGTCACACATTCCACTACGTTTTACCATACTCGATGCATCATCTAAAATCTCAACGACCTTGTCTACGTACTCACTCGATATAACGGCTCCATTCACATGAGATTTTTTCATATTGCTCACAGTAAAGTAGAGGTCATCTTCACGAATATTCATAGGAATCATCATCGCATCAACGCTGCTCTCTTTAAACATCTTGTTTATAATTGCACAGAATCTGCTCGAACCAGCCTCTTCACCTATATAACCAAAGAGTTTAGTCTGTTGAGAGATCTGATTGTCATTGTTCATCATACTTTATATCCTCTTTTAAAAATCATCAGTTATTCCCCATAGTTCTCGTGCTTCTTCTTCTTCAATTTTACATCTGTAACAGAGTCTGTCACCACTGTTCGTACTAAAAATCACATTACACTCATCACAACGTCTTACTTTAAAAGAGACTAAATTCTGAACTTCTGGCTCAAAGAACTCCTTCACATCATACGAACTAGAGAGTGTAATCGCATCAGGAGCACACACATCATGACAAATATGACACTTTATACAAAGAAAAGGGTCAAAGTCTATCTTTGAGTTTTTTACATTTGAGCTTAATGCTCCCGTTGGACAGACTCTATAGCACATCTGACATGCCGTACAAGCCTCTTCATTCATAATCTTTTGAGAGGTAAAACTCACCTCTGTCGCATCGACTATGTGAAACTGAGATGGCTTTTCAACTCTTTTTATCGCAGTAAAAAATATCTTACGCCTATCTGGTATAACCTTACGTTTTAAAAGAGCTATATCCTCTTTTTGAAGAGTATGTTCAACGAGTTCGTCACTCGCTTTTTGTACCTCAGACTCAAAACTGTGTTTTACATTTGCCACAGTTTTTAAGTTAATAGCATTGAGGAAATCTCTTCTGTCACTCCCTTCACTCTCATCTTCGTAACAAAGGTTTTCTAGCTTAATCTCTGCCTCATTTTCCATTGCTTCTAAAAGATATGTAGCTTCTTCATAGTTTTGTAAAATGAGCTTCTTACACGTTGAAGCAATTTCACACTCGTCGCAGTATCCCATGTCAAATACTATCTCTTTTTTGAGTACTGCCATAGAGATAATATGCTCAACACTGAGGGCTGAGATACATGGAACATTTTTTCGACACGAGAGGAGATTCTCCTCACTCTCTACAAAATCAAAGAAAAAGTTTGTCGAATTAAATTCATCAAGACCAAGAGCCTCACTAGGACAAACACCCACACAGGCACCACAGGTTACACATGCAGAGAAGTTTATAGATGGAAGTGTGTTTTCACCAACGACTATTGCGTTTGTTGGACAAACTACTTCACACTTGTTACACTCGCTATCTACACTAAGCGAACGAACACAAGAGCCAGAATTTAAAGATAACATCTTAAGCTATAAAACCTCATTCAGGTATTCGTTGTCACTTAAGATAAATTCTAAAGCCATCTCAGAAGCATCATAGTAAAGAGGAGTACGAGATTCATATTTCATGTTGATAAGATACATTGGTGCCCAACGAAGTAAATGCTTGTTTAAAAACTCTTTTTGTACACTTCTTAGCTCTTTTACGGCTTGAGTATCATCTTCATTCTGAGCCTTAAGTTCTGCCGCACATAAGTGGTGCATAAACTCCAACTCAATTCCAATATGGTCAGCTGAAACTGTACGAGAGATTTCAAAATCTACCATAAAATCATAAGCGCTATACATATCCGTAACTGGATTTGCTCCACCGGTTTCTACCATCTGGTCGTCTCTTGTATAGAAAGTCTCATAAGGAATTAAGTGAAGTACTGAAAGATTTACAAAATCTGGGTTTATGTACTCTTCTAGAAGTTTTTTCTCATCCATCTTATGGAGTGGTTCCCACTCTTTGAATGTTGGAAAAAAATCTAAAATAGTTTCGTCTCTTTTTATCATTTTTAGAGTGTCAACCTCTAACTCTTGTAAAAGCACACGGCTAAGAAGTGCATAAATATTTACTCTTGACTCTGTTTGTTGCATTGTAAAATTCTTTGTATTAGTTTGTATTTAGTATTAAAGGTGATGATTTTATCACAAAATACTGAAACTACAATTATAAAAGCTATTTATCTCTCTATGTCCATTTTTTCATTATAAACAGAGAGAGATGGAAACGCAAACTCAAGATTATTTTTCTCTAAAATTTCCATAATTTTATGCATCACATCCTCTTTTGTCTCAAGCCATTCACTCCAGACAACAGATTTTGAAAAACAGTAAATCATTATGTTTATACTTGATGATGCAAAAGAGTCTAGATATACCAAAAGTGTTTTTTT
>SWCD01003887.1_pt1 | contig 129490 bp, 122 predicted proteins | sample 4693011 | NCBI WGS metagenome assembly SWCD01 (sample SAMN10267278, study PRJNA491770) | bioreactor metagenome | isolation source: DHS bioreactor inoculated with marine | place: Japan: Omine Ridge, Nankai Trough
CGCTGCCCGACGGCACGCCGCTTGCGCAGGGCCTCGACGTGGGCGGCTTTGCCGAAGCGGTGGTGGTGGACCAGAGCCAGGTGGTGCGCATCCCCGATTTCGTGCCGATGGCCTCGGCCTCGCTGCTCGCCTGTGGCGTGATCACCGGCGTCGGCTCGGCGGTCAACGTGGCCCGCATCAACCCCGGTGAGAACGTGGCCGTGATCGGCGCGGGCGGTGTCGGGTTGAACGCGATCCAGGGCGCGCGGATCGCCGGGGCGGGCAAAATCATCGCCATCGACATGAGCGCGGAGAAGCTGGACATTGCGCGCGATTTCGGCGCCACCGACGGTGTGCTCGCCACCGAGCCGAAGCCCTGGAACGCGGTGCGCGCGCTCACCGGCGGGCGCGGCGTGGCGGTGGCGATGGTCACCGTTGGCGCGGCCCCGGTCTACGACAGCGCGCCGCGCTACCTCGCCCCGGGTGGCCGGCTGGTGATGGTGGGCCTGCCGCACGCCTCGCAGAAGGCCAGCTACTCGCCGCTCGGCCTCGCCTATGCCGGCCAAAGCCTGCTCGGCTCGATGATGGGCGATGCGGTGATCGCCCGCGACATCCCCTGGCTGATCGAGATGTACGCCCAGGGCCGGCTGAAGCTCGACGAGCTGGTGTCCGACACCTGGAGCCTGGACGAGATCAACGACGCCGTGGCGGCGACACGGTCCGGCAAGGCCCGGCGCAACGTGGTGCTGATCTAGCGCGGCCTCGGGGGCCCCGGGCGCGGAGGGCAGCCGGAGCCCGCGCCGGGGCTCACCGCCCCGCCCCACGACGTTTACGCTGCATTCACAGGTTAACGAAAGGTGAACGCCGAACGGGGCCTATCCACTTGAAATAAATCGGCTTTGAACGCCCCAACGGACTCTACTCCCCTAGAATCCTAGGGGAGTAGAGGCGTAGAGGCGTAGAGTGTTCGCCACACCGTCGCGGATGCGCGTCCCCCGGCGCAGGCCGCCCGGGCGTCCCGTTGAAATGAAACCCTAGCGCAGCGCCTCGCCGGTCTCGGCATCGAAAAAGCACAGCTGTTCGGGTGTGAAATCCAGCCCCACCTCGTCGCCCACCGGGAAGTGCCAGGGCAGCCGCGCGGTAAGGGTCGTCTCGCCAAGCCGGAACGACAGGTAGGTGTCAGACCCGGTGTTTTCCGCGAGCAGTGGCGCCACCGTGAGCGCGGTGCCGGGGGTGAAGGTCTCGGGCCGGATGCCGAGGGTCACCCGGCCACGCCCGCGCACCGCCTCGGGCAGGTCGAGCCCGGTCAGGCTGTGGGCAGCGTCGAGGCGCAGGCTGCCCGCCCCGGTCACTTCCACGGGCAGCAGGTTCATCGGCGGCGAGCCCATGAAATCGGCCACGAAGGTGTTGGCCGGGTGGTGGTAGATCTCGGTTGGCGTGCCGATCTGCTGCACGATCCCGTCTTTCAGCACCACAATCTTGGTCGCCAGCGTCATCGCCTCGATTTGGTCGTGGGTGACATAGACGATCGACTTGCCGGTGGTCTCGTGCAGCCGCTTGATCTCGGCCCGCATCTCGACGCGCAGCTTGGCGTCGAGGTTCGACAGCGGCTCGTCGAACAGGAACAGCTCGGGATCGCGCACCAGCGCCCGTCCCATCGCCACCCGCTGGCGCTGGCCGCCGGAGAGCTGGCTGGGCTTGCGCTCGAGCAGGTGGTCGATCTGGAGGAGCTTCGCCACCTCGCCGATCCTGGCGTCCATCTCCGCCTTGGCCACCTTGCGAATGCGCATGCCGAAGCCGATGTTTTCGCCCACGCTCATCGTCGGGTAGAGCGCGTAGGACTGGAACACCATGGCGATATCGCGCTCGCGCGGCGGCAGCTCGGTCACGTCGCGCCCGGCAATCGTCACCTTGCCGGCGGTGGTGTCCTCAAGCCCGGCGATGCAGTTGAGCAGGGTGGACTTACCGCAGCCCGAGGGGCCGACGAGCACGAGAAACTCGCCCTCGCCCATTGTGACGGAAATGTCTTTCAGCACCTCGACCGGCCCGTAGGACTTGACGAGATGTTCCACGGTGAGCGCAGTCCTGGGCGTATCGGTCATGCGGGGGGTTCTCCGTTCGGGGCCGGGCCGGTCGAGCCCCGGGCGATCAGGTCCGCGGGCACGAGAGTTTGCAGTGCGCCGGGCGGTGTGCCGGCGAGCAAGGCTTGCATCGCGCCCGCCAGCGGTTCGCAGGCATCGCGCAGCGGCGAGCGGGTGACGGTGAGCCCGGGGCTGAACTCTGCCGCGCGCGCCTGCGGCACGGCATCGTCATGGGCGACGACCGACAGGTCGCCGGGGATCGACAGGCCAAGATCGGCGGCGGCGTGGTAGACCCCGGCGGCCACCAGCGTCGAGGCGCAGATCAGCGCGCTGGGCGCCGGGCCGTGCCGGCCCGACAGGAGCGCGAGCGCGGCGGTATAGCCCTGATCCTCGGTCGCGGGGCCGTGCACCAGCGCCTGGGCGGGCAGCGCGCGCCCCTCGCCCAGCATTGCGGCGCGAAACCCGCGCGCGCGTTCGCGCGCAAAGGTGTGGTCTTCGGGGCCGTTGAGGAAGGCGATCCGCTCATGGCCGAGATCGGCGAGAAAATGCACCGCGTCGACCACCGCCTTGCGATTGTCGATATCGTAGTAGGCATAGGCGGCGCCCTGCGTGCGGCCATGCACCACGAAGGCGATGCCCTGCGTTTCGAGAAAGGCGATGCGCGGATCGTCCGCCACCGGGGCGTTGAGGATGAAGCCATCAAGGATATTCTTGGCGATCAGCCGCTTGTAGGGCGCCACCAGGTCGTCGTCGGTGGGGGCGTGAAACACGAGGTCCATGTCGCGCCGCGCAAGCTGGTCCGACAGGCCGAACATGATCTCGTAGAACGACGGATCGTGGCCGCCGGTCGCCGCCGCCTTCAGCACGAAGCCCACCAGCCCGGAGCGCCCGGTGACCAGCTTCTTGGCGATCTGGTTGGGCCGGTAGCCGAGCCGCCCGGCGGCCTCCTCCACCAGCGCGCGGGTGCGGGTATTGACCTCGGGAAAGCCGTTGAGCGCGCGGCTCACGGTCGCCGGCGACAGGCCCAGCTCTTTCGCAATGTCTTTCAGGGTGGTCATGCCCAGGCTCCCAAAACGTTTTGAACGTTAGGGGGAACTGGCGCGAAAAACAAGCGTCTTGCATAAACACAGGTGCTGCATCGCAGAACTCAAAACGTTTTGAATTTTTCCTGACGGCCTTTATGGTGACGGATGAATCGGGCTGGAAAGGTCAAGGCGATGGACGGCAAGGAGTGGTGGCGCGGCGCGGTGATCTACCAAGTCTATCCGCGCTCCTACCAGGATACGAGCGGCTCCGGCGTGGGCGATCTCGCCGGGATCACCCGGCGGCTCGACCATATCGCCAGCCTCGGCGTCGACGCGATCTGGCTCTCGCCGATCTTCCCTTCGCCGATGAAGGACATGGGCTACGACGTGGCCGACTACACCGACATCGACCCGCTGTTCGGCACGCTCGCGGATTTCGACGCGCTGGTGACCCGCGCCCATGATCTCGGGCTGAAAGTGATCATCGACCAGGTGCTCTCGCATTCCTCCGACAAGCACACCTTCTTCGCCGAAAGCCGGCGCGATCGCAGCAATCCGAAGGCCGATTGGTATGTCTGGGCCGACCCGAAGGCCGATGGCAGCCCGCCCAACAACTGGCCCTCGGTGTTCGGTGGCCCGGCGTGGGAATGGGAGCCGCGCCGGCGGCAATACTACCTGCACAATTTTCTGATCGAGCAGCCCGATTTCAACGTCTGGAACCGCGACGTGCAGGACTACCTGCTGTCGACGATGCGGTTCTGGCTCGAGCGCGGCGTCGACGGCTTCCGGCTCGACACGGTGAATTACTACATCCACGACGCCGAGCTGCGCGACAACCCGCCCAACCCCGAGATGGCCCCAGGCCGCACTCCGGCCGAGACCTACGGCTGGCAGGACCATGTCTATTCCAAGGATCGGCCTGAAAACGTTGACTTTCTCAAGCGGATGCGCGCGCTCACGGATGAATACGACGACCGGATGATGGTCGGCGAAGTCGGCGAGGCGGGCGATCACGCGATCCAGATCATGGCCGAATACACCGAGGGCCGCGACCGGCTGCACATGTGCTATTCTTTCGAAATGCTGGGTCCGCGTTACGAGGCGGGGTTTTTCCGCCATGCCATCGAAGGCTTCCTCAAGGGGGCGCCGCACGGCCACCCGTCGTGGAGCTTTTCCAACCACGACGTGGTGCGCCATGTAACCCGCTTTGCCAAGCACGGCGCCAGCCCCGAAGCGCTCGCGCGCCAGGCGGTGGCGCTGCTGATGGGCTTCGAGGGGGCGATCGGCCTTTACCAGGGTGAAGAGCTGGCGCTGCCCGAGGCCGAGCTGGAGTATCACGAGTTGACCGATCCGCCGGGCTTGCGGTTCTGGCCCGAGGTGAAGGGGCGCGACGGCTGCCGCACGCCGATGGTCTGGGAGGCCGAGGCGCTGAACGGTGGGTTCTGCGAGACGGTGCCGTGGCTGCCGATCAAAGACCCCCATCTCGCCCGCGCCGTCGACCTTCAGGAGGCGGCGAACGACAGCGTGCTCCACGCCTACCGCGAAACCATCGCTTTCCGTCAGGCCAGCGCAGCGCTGCGCCACGGCACCACCCGTTTTCTCGACACGCCCGAGCCGGTGCTTGCGTTCCAGCGCACGGCCGGACGCGACGGGCTCACCTGCGTCTACAACCTGTCGCCCGCGCCAATGAGTGCCACGCTCGCGGGCCAGGCGATGATTTCCGGTCCGGCCCATGCCACGCTCGATGGCCTGACTCTCACCCTTCCCGCCAACGGCTTTGCCTTCCTCGCCACGGGGACCGGGGCCGGCGTGGAGATCACTGTTCACACCTGACCGCCCAGACGGGCATCACATCCCGGGAGGATACCCATGAAAACCCTGTTCAAGACCCTGACCGCCAGCGCCGCGCTGATGGCCTCGACCTCGATCGCCTTCGCCATGGAAGAAGGCAAGCTGGTGATCTGGACCGGCGCAAACCGCGACCACGCCGCGTTCCAGGCGATCATCGACAAGTTCGAGGCCGACCTTGGCGTGACGGTCACGATCGAAGAGGTCGAGCCGCTGACCGACAAGTTCCAGCAGGCCGCGGCCACCGGCGACGGCCCCGACATCGTGCTCTGGGCGCATGACCGCTTCGGCGAATGGGCCGCGGGCGGGCTGATCGCACCGGTCACGCCCTCGACCCAGATCACCGACGGAATCCTGCCCAGCGCCTGGGACGCGGTGAGCTTCAACGGCAAGGTCTGGGGCTACCCGATGGCGGTGGAAGCGATCGGCCTGGTCTACAACAAGGCGCTGATCGCCACGCCCCCCGCCTCGTTCGAAGAGATCAAGGACATCGAGGTGCCCGAGGGTGTGACCACGATCATGTGGGACTACAACAACACCTATTTCACTTTCCCGATGCTGATGGCGGGTGGCGGCTACGCCTTCAAGAAGGTCGACGGGGTTTATGACGGCACCGATACCGGCGTGAACAACGCGGGCGCGATGACCGGCGCCAAGGTGCTGCGCAGCCTGTTCGACGACGGCGTGATGCCGGCGGGCGTCGACTACGGCGTGATGGACGGCGCGATGGGCAAGGGCGAAGTGGCGATGATCATCAACGGCCCGTGGTCGTGGTCGGGCTACGCCGACGCCGGAATCGACGTGGGCGTGGCCCCGATCCCGACCGTGAACGGCCAGGTCAGCCCGCCGTTCCTCGGCGTGCAGGCGCTCGCGATCAACGCCGCCTCGCCCAACGCCGACCTCGCGGTCGAGCTGATCGAGAACTACATCGCCACCGACGAGGGCCTCGCCACCTGGAACGCGGACGGTGGGCTTGGCGCGCTGGCCGATATCTCGGCCGGTGCCGCGCAGGACGACCCGAAGGTGGCCGCCACCCTGGCGAACGCCGCGGTCGGCATCCCGATGCCGTCGAACCCCGAAATGGGCGCGTTCTGGTCGGCGATGGAGCCGGCGCTGGGCAATATCACCACCGGCTCGGCCTCGGTCGAAGACGCGCTGAACGACGCCGCCGCGCGCATTCTCGGCGCCGAATGATCCGACAGGATGGGCGGGGCGCACGCGACGCGCCCCGCCCGCACCGGCCCGGGGAGAACACGCCGTGACAGCCATCACCGACATGCCCGAGGGCCACGGCCCTTCGCCGGCGGCCCTCGCCGGCAAGGCGCTCGTCGTTGCGCTCACGCTCGGGCTGCTTTACGTCGCCTGGTCGGTCTACCTGATCGGCCAGCCGCTGTTCGGCGCGCTGATCGTGCTGGTGGCGCTGGGGCTGTTTCTCGTCTTCGGCTTTCGCCGCTTCTACTTCGGCCGGTTCATCTTCCCCGGCATCGCGACGATGGCGTTGTTCGTCATCTTCCCGATCCTCTACACGATCTACCTCGGCTTCACGAACTACTCGTCGTTCAACCTGCTCACCTTCCCGCGCGCGCAGGAGGTGCTGCTGGCGTCAAAGCTCGTCGACACCGCCACCGCCGTGCCCTTCGCGCTCACGCCTGATGGCGAGGGCTACCGGGTCTACCTCGATACCGGCGCGGGCGGCTTCCTGTCCGATCCCGTCGCGCTTGACGGCACCGCGGTCACGGTGCCCGCCGCCCCGGTCACAACCGCTCCGGCCAATCTGATCGAGCGGCGCGCGGTGGTGCAGCTGCGCAAAGCTCTGGCCGAGGTCATGGTGACGCTGCCCGACGGCACCGAGCTCAGCGCCTCGGGCCTGCGCGAGTTTGCCTCCGTCACCCCGGAATACACGCTGAACGACGACGACACCCTGACCGTCACCGCCACCGGCGCGGTGCTCCACCCCGATCACGGCACCGGCTTTTACACCGACGCGGCCGGCAAGCAGGTGCCGCCGGGCTGGCGCACCGGCATCGGCTGGGGCAATTTCGAGCGGATCTTCACCTCCGAAGGCATCCGCGGCCCGATCGTGTCGATCTTCCTGTGGACCCTCGCTTTCGCCACCTTCACCGTGGCGTTCACCTTCGCCATCGGCCTCACCCTCGCCACGCTGCTGCAATGGGAGCACCTGCGCTTCAAGGCGCTCTACCGCGTGCTCCTGATCCTGCCCTACGCCGTGCCCGCGTTCATCTCGATCCTCGTCTTTCGCGGGCTGTTCAACCAGAACTTCGGCGAGATCAACATGATCCTCGACGCCCTGTTCGGACTGCGGCCCGACTGGAACACCAACGGCCATCTCGCGCGGATCATGCTGCTGATCGTCAACACCTGGCTTGGCTATCCCTACATCATGCTGCTCGCCATGGGCTTTCTGCAATCGGTGCCCGAGGAGCAGAAAAAGGCCGCCTACCTCGAAGGCGCGGGGCCGGTGCGGGTGTTTTTCAAGATCACCCTGCCGCAGATCATCCCGCCGTTCCTGCCGCTGCTGCTGGCCTCGTTCGCCTTCAACTTCAACAATATCGTGCTGATCCTGCTGCTCACCAAGGGCGGGCCCGACATTCCCGGCACGGTGATCCCGGCGGGCGAGACCGATATTCTCGGCTCCTTCACCTACCGCATCGCCTTCGACGACAGCGGCACGCAGTTCGGCCTTGCCGGGGCGATCACGCTGATCATCTTCGTGCTCGTCTCGCTGATCGCCTATGCCAATTTCGTGGCCATGCGCCGCGCCGCCAAGGGGGTGCACGGATGATCGTCGAACACAAAGCCACGCTGCGCCGGCGCAAGATCATGGCCCACGCCTTCATGATCGGCTTCATCGCCGTGATCATGTTCCCCTTCCTCGTGGTGATCTCGATCTCGTTTCGCGCCGGCAACTTCACCGTCGGCGAGCTGATCCCGTCGCAGCCCACGCTCGAGCACTGGTATCTCGCCTTCGGGCTCGACTACACGCGGGCCGACGGCACGGTGATCGCGCCGCCCTACCCGGTGCTGTTGTGGATGTGGAACTCGGTGAAGATCGCGCTGGTGGCGGCCTTCGGCGTGCTCAGCGTGTCGACGATCTCGGCCTATGCCTTCAGCCGCATCCGCTTTCGGGGCCGCGCCGGGCTGCTCGACGGGCTGTTCATCGTGCAGATGTTTCCCACCACGCTGGCGCTGATCGCGCTCTACGCGGTGTTCGACGGGCTGGGCGACATCTCGCCCGCCGTGGGGATCGACAGCCACCTGTCTCTGGTGTTCGTCTACCTCTCCGGCGTGATGATGCACATCTGGACGATCAAGGGCTATTTCGACGCGATCGACCCGGCGCTCGACAAGGCCGCCGCGATTGACGGGGCGACGCCGTGGCAGACCTTCCGGATGATCTTCCTGCCGCTCGCGGTGCCGATCATGGCCGTGGTGTTCGTGCTCGTGTTCATCGGCGCGATCAACGACTACCCGATCGCCTCGGTGCTGCTGCGCTCGGAAGACAAACTGACGCTGGCGGTCGGCTCGCGGCTCTATCTCAACGAGTTCAAGTATCTCTGGGGCGATTTCGCCGCCGCCGCGATCCTGTCGGGCCTGCCGATCTCGGTGGTGTTTCTGGTGGCGCAGAAATACCTCGTCTCGGGGCTGAGTGAAGGCTCGGTGAAGGGCTGACCTGCCGGCGCGCCGGCCCTCAGCGCCGCCGCGCCAGCGCCAGCACCGCCGGCACGATCAGCATCACGATCAGCGACACCGCCGCGAACGAGACCCGCAGGCTCCAGATCTGCGCCAGCCCGCCCATCATCGACGGGCCGATGAAAAAGCCCAGCAGCCCCGCCATCCAGGCCCGCGAGATTGCCGCTGGGCGCGCCGCGTCCGACACCATCGCACCGATGATCGAGTTCGTCGCCGGCACGATCACCGCCATGCCAAGGCCCAGCACGGCGACACCGAGGATCACCACGCCCTGGCTCGGCGCGACGGCGATGATCAGCGCGCCGATCGCCCCCAGCACCGCCGAGACGAGGATCAGCCGCGCCTCGCCCGCCGCCGTGGCCACCACCTGGCCCGCGAGCCGGCCTGCGAACATCACGAAGCCCAGCGTCGCCGGGCCGAAACTGCCCTGGCCGGGCGCGCCGCCCAGCGTGCGCTCGATATGCAGCGCCGACCACGCCTCGGTCGCGTTTTCGCCGATGAAACCGGCAAACAGGATCAGCCCGCCCAGCACCACCACGGCCCAGGGCGGGGTGGCGGCCTTGGCCGCGTCGCCCGCGTCGTCGAGCGGCGGCAGGGCGCGGCGATCCCAGCCCAGCGCCACCACGCCGAGCGCCACCACCGCCAGCACTGGCAGCACCTCGCCGGGGCCGAACCCGGCCTGGCGGGCAAAAGCCACGCCGAAAGCGGTGCTGCCGAACGCGAGCGAAAACACCGCGTGGTTGACGCTTTGCAGGTGCCGCCCGGCCCGGGCTTCGAGCTGGGCGATGCGCACGTTGGCGGTCATGTCGGCCAGCGCCACGGCGGCGCCGGCGAAAAACAGCGCCACGCCGAGCGCCACCGGGCTGGTGGCGAACAGCGGCAGCAGCATCGCCAGTGCGATGCCCAGCCCGGCCAGTGGCAAGGTCCAGCCCCCCAGCGCCCGGCCGATGCGCGGCGCGAACCCCATGGTAATCATCGAGCCCACCGCCGGCGCCAGCAGCGCCGCGCCCAACTCGGCGTCCGACGCCCCCACCCCGGCCTTGAGGTCGGGCATCAGCCCGGCGAGCCCGCCCCAGTGGACCCCCACCGCCGCCAGCGTGAGCATTGGTGCGCGGGTGATCCGCGCCGCCTCCAGAACCGACATTCCGGCCCCCTTTCCATCTGCTCCGGATGGTTACGGCGCGCCCTCCAAAAGCGCAACCGCCAGACCGCCGGGGCGACGTTTTTTCCCTTTCCCCGCAGGCGGATTCGGTCTATACGCCCGGCTTCATGCGGGGTTGCAGCCTTGGAGGAACCCCGTGCCATTCAATCTGGAGAAAACCCATGGCTCGTGAGATTCCTGACTTTCACGCCACGGTACGGACGGGGACAGGCAAGGGCGCCGCTCGTCAAGCTCGCCGCGACGGCTACGTACCTGGCATCGTGTACGGTGGTGGAGAAGATCCGCTTCCGATCAACATCGCCTTCAACGTTCTGCTGAAGAAGCTGAAGGAAGGCCGCTTCCTGTCGACGCTGTTCAACCTCAAGGTTGACGGCCACGACGATGTGCGCGTGATCTGCCGCGGCGTCCAGCGCCACGTGGTGAAAGACATGCCGACGCATGTCGATTTCATGCGCTTGCACCGCAACACGCGGATCAACATCTTCATCCACGTCGAGTTCATCAACGAAGAGGAAGCTCCGGGCATCAAACGCGGCGGCGTTCTCGTGGTGACGCGCCCGGATGTCGAGCTCAACGTTGTCGCCGGCGACATCCCCGAGAAGATCGTGGTCGACCTCACAGGCCGCGACGTGGGCGACGTGATCCACATTTCGGACGTGACCCTGCCGGAGGGGGCGAAAGCCACCATCGAGCGTGACTTCGTGATCGCCAACATCTCGGCGCCGTCGAGCCTGCGTGGCTCCGATGAAGAAACCGACGAGACACCGGAAACCGAGGTGATCGGCGAGGCCGAGGATTGATCCTGGCCACATTGCCACGAGACAGAGCGGGGCCTTCGGGCCCCGTTTCATTTTGCGCGGGGCGCGACGCGCGGCGCGCCTTGGCATTCCCCGCGCGCTCGCCTAATTTGGGCCCGACCGATCCCTGGGGTCGGGTGGGCATGATCCAGCCGGAGGCGGAATGAAACTCTTTGTCGGTCTCGGAAACCCCGGCGCGAAATATGCGCGCAACCGGCACAATATCGGCTTCATGGCGGTCGACAGGATTGCCGCCGATCACGGCTTCGCGCCGTGGCGGGCGAAGTTCCAGGGCCAGGTGAGCGAGGGCAGGCTGGGGGCCGAAAAGGTCGTGCTGCTGAAGCCCGAGACCTTCATGAACCTGTCCGGCCAGTCGGTCGGCGAAGCGATGCGCTTTTACAAGCTTACCCCCGCCGACGTGATCGTGTTTCACGACGAGCTTGACCTTGCCCCCGGCAAGCTGAAGCTCAAGCAGGGCGGTGGCCATGCCGGCCACAACGGGCTGCGCTCGATCCATGCCCATATCGGCGAGGCCTACGCCCGGGTGCGCCTCGGCATCGGCCACCCCGGCCACAAGGACCGCGTTTCGCCCTACGTGCTGTCGGATTTCGCCAAGGCCGACGAAGGCTGGCTTGACGACCTGATGCGCGGGATCGGCGATGGCGCACCGCATCTCGCGGCCGGCGACGGCGCGAAGTTCACCAATGCCGTGGCGCTCAGGATGGCGCCGCCAAAACCGGCCCCGGCATCCAAACCGAAACCCGAAGCGACGACCAAATCCCCCGCGCCCACGCCGCCGGGTGGAGACCGGTCCGCGCTTCAGAAACTCGTGGATAGATTCCGGTGAGGCTCACAGACGCCTTTCTCGACCAGGCCCGGTCCAACCGGGGCCTTGGCTCGCCCTTCACCGCGCGGGTGCTCACGCTCGTGGCCGAACGTCTCCCCCCCGGCACCCCGGTCACCGACCGGATGCTGGCCTGGCCCGGCGATATCGGCAACCGGGGCGCCTCGCTGCCATTGCGCTTTCTCGCCGGGCTGCACACGCTGGTGCTGACCGGCACCTGCCCCGAGCTCGCCGCCTGCTACCCGCCAAACCCGCGCCCCGACGATGCCACGCTGGGCGCCGCGCTCGATCTTGCGCTGGCCAACCACCAGGACGCGCTGTTGCACGCACTCGACAATCCGCCCCAGACCAACGAGGTGCGCCGGGCCGCGGTGATGATCGCCGCCGCACATTGGCTGTCGAACGGGCTCGGCCTCGATCGCTTCGTGGTGTCCGAGCTCGGCGCCGCCGCCGGGCTGAACCTGATGTGGGACCGGTTCCGCCTCGAGCTCGCCTGTGGCGTGTTCGGTCCGCGCTCGAGCCCGGTGCGGCTCGATCCCGAATGGCGCGGCCTCTGCCCGCCCGAGGCGCACATCGAGGTGATCGACCGGCGCGGCGTCGACATCGCGCCGCTCGACCCGCACGATCCCGACGACGCGCTGCGGCTCACCTCCTATCTTTGGCCCGACCAGCCCTGGCGGATCGAGCGCGCCCGCGCGGCGATGGCGCTCTGCGACGCGCCCGTGGACGAAGCCGACGCCTGCGACTGGATTCGCGGCCGCCTTGCCCAGCCGCACGCCGGCGCGATCCATTTGGTGATCCACACCGTCGCCTGGCAGTATTTCGGCGAAGAAACCGGCCGCCAATGCCTCGAGGCACTCGAAGAGGCCGGCGCGCGCGCCACGCCCGAGGCCCCGCTGGCGCGGCTGTCAATGGAGGGCGATACCCGCAAGGGCGAGGGCGCGCCGATCACCCTCACGCTCTGGCCGGGGGGCCATACAATCCAGCTTGGCCGGGTCGATTTCCATGGCCGCTGGGTCGACTGGGCCGCCCCGGCGCACCTGCCCAACGCCAAGAGAAAACCCAAACTGAAGGACTGACGCGCATGACCGACACCCCCCATATCGCCCAGAAATCCCCCTACCCCGTCGAAGTCGAGGAAGGGAAAAACTACTTCTGGTGTGCCTGCGGCAAATCGAAAAACCAGCCGTTCTGCGATGGCTCGCACAAGGGCAGCGCGTTCAACCCGGTAAAATACACCGCCGAAGCCTCGAAAAAGGTGTTCTTCTGCGGCTGCAAGCACAGCCAGAACGCCCCGCTCTGCGACGGCTCGCACAACAAGCTCTGAAATGCGCCGCCGACCGGGGCTTGTTCGAGCCCGGCGCGCCGGCGGAACCTGTTGACATGACCAGAGCCATCATGGAGGCCGCGAGATGAACCCCCAGCCAGATCAGCCCGTCAACGTGCTCGGCGGCGAGCTTCTCGTGTGCAGCGACGATCCCGTCACCGGCTTTTTCCGCGATGGCCATTGCAACACCACCGACGCCGATATCGGCCGCCACACGATCTGCGCGATCATGACCGCCGAGTTCCTCGCGTTTCAGAAATACGTCGGCAACGATCTCACCACGCCCCGGCCCGAGTGGGACTTTCCGGGGCTGAAACCCGGCGATCAATGGTGCGTCGTCGCGGCGCGCTTTTTACAGGCGCATGACGAGGGCTGCGCCCCCCAGGTGCGCCTCGAAGCCACCCATATCCGCGCGCTGGAAGTGGTCAAGCTTGACATTCTGCGCCGCTACGCGCTCTGAGAACATCGCAATCGTCACATCTGCGTGGCATCAGGGGCCCCGCAAGGCGAGGAAAAGCAGGAAATGGACAAGACCGGTCTGAACGCATTGTGCTGGGCCTCGGGGATCACCACCCATTACGGCGACCGCGAAGTGCCCGACGCCACCAAGCACCGCCTGCTCACCGCGCTCGGCGTGAGCGCCGACACGCCCCCCGAGGCCGCCGGCCTGCCCGATTTCCACGCTGAGCCGCAGTCCACCTGCGCCCTGCCCGGCTGGCTCGACGCGGCGCCCACCTGGGGGCTGTTCTGCCAGCTCTATGAGCTGCGCTCAGCGCGCTCCTGGGGGATCGGTGACTTTGGCGATCTCGCCCGGATGGCAGAGGTGGCCGGCGCGGCCGGGGCCGATTTTCTTGGGCTCAATCCGGTGCACGCGCTGTTCCTCGCCGACCCGGCCCGGTGCAGCCCGTTCATGCCGTCAAACCGCCGCTTCCTGAACCCGCTCTACATCGCGATGGACGATCTGCCGGGCCGCACCCGCCCCGACAGCGAAGCGCTGGCCGCAGTAGAAGCCGGCGACCTGGTCGACTACGAGGCCGTGGCGGCCCTGAAGCTGAAAGGGCTGGCGTCGATCTTTGCCCGCAAGCCGTTCGACGAGGGCCGCTACTCCGAAGCGGCATTCGAAACCTTCGTCGCCGAGGGCGGCGAGGCGCTGCACCGCCACGCGCTGTTCGAGGCACTGTCGCTGCACCTGGCGGGCGCGGGCCATGGCGCCGGCTGGCAGGGCTGGCCGGACGACTTCCAGCGCGCCGACAGCCCCGCCGTCGCCGCCTTCGCCAAGCGCCAGGCCGGGCAGGTGCGCTTTCACGCCTGGCTGCAATGGATCGCCACGCGCCAGCTTGATGCCGCCCACGCCGCCGCGCAGGCCGCCGGCATGCGCATCGGCCTCTACCTCGATCTGGCCGTCGGCGAGGCAATGGACGGCTCGGCCACCTGGGGCACGCCGGGGCTTGCGCTTGAGGGTGTCGTGGTCGGCGCGCCGCCCGACGTGTTCTCGCAGGATGGCCAGGTCTGGGATCTCGCCGCGCTCAACCCGGTCACCCTTGCCGCCACCGGCTACGCGCCGCTGCGCGCGCTGATCAAGGCCCAGCTCGACCATGCCGGGGCGCTCAGGATCGACCACGCGATGGTGCTGCGCCAGCTCTTCCTCATCCCCGAGGACATGCCGGCCTCGGCGGGCACCCACATGGCCTACCCGTTCGCCGAGATGCTGCGGGTGGTGGCCGAAGAGAGCCAGGCGCATGGCGCGGTGATGATCGGCGAAGACCTCGGATGGGTGCCGGACGGGTTTCGCGAGACGATGCACGCGGCCAATATCCTCGCCTACCGCATTCTCTATTTCGAGCAATCCTACGGGCTGTTCGCCCGCGCCGCGGCCTGGCCCGACATGGCGCTGGCCTGCATTTCGACCCACGATCTGCCCACCCTCGCCGGCTGGTGGGCGGGCGAAGACATCGGCCTGCGCCGCAGCTTCGGGCTGATCGACGACGGCAACGCGGCCGAGCAGGACCGCCGCCGGATCGAGGAGCGCACCGCGCTGGTCAACGCCTTCATCGACGGCGGCCAGATTCCGGCAGGCGCCCGCTACGGCGACGAAGCCGTGCTGCCGCCCCGCGTGCTCGAAGCCGCCTACCGCTTCCTCGCCACCACGCCGTCGCGCCTGGCCGGCGTCCGGCTCGCCGATCTGATCGGCCCCGCGGCGCAGACCAACGTGCCCGGCACGCTCGACGAACACCCCAACTGGCGCCGGCGCGGATCGGTGCCGGTGGAGGAGATCGCCGCCAACCCCTGCTTTGTCGAGATCACCTCAGCGATGCGGTCCGTTCGGCCACGGCGGGCGGGCTGAGCGGGCCGGGCGCGCCGGCCTCCCCGTTGCCCCCGTTCGGCGGCGGTGCGCCCGCGCCATGGGCCGCGTCGAACAGCGTGTCGTCCATCAGCCCCTCGATGAACAGGCTCAGGAGCTGGCTGCGCCCGCTCACCCCGGCCTTGCGGTAGATCGCATTGGTCTGCGCCTTCACCGTGCCTTCGGACGTGCTGCGCAAACCCGCGATCTCCTGGGTGGTGAGCCCCTTGATGGCAAACAGCGCCACGTCGCGCTCGGCCGGCGTCAGCCCCCAGGTGGCAAAGGCGTCTTCGATCATGTCCATGAACGCCGACGAGGCCTGCCGCAGCCGCGCCTCGGCGGCCCGGCGCCGCTCGTTCGAGCGCTTCAGCGCCAGCGCCCCGAGCACGAATCCGAGCGCCAGCCCGAGCCCGGCGCCGATCTCGATCAGCTCACGAAATTGCCACGCGATCGGCGTGGAGCGAAAGCCGATGTAGGACGACAGGATATCATACAGAAAAAAGATCGCGGCAACGGCCTGGATCACCAGGGCAATCGCAATGAAATACCGGTCACGCAAAGGCAGCCCCCCGCGTCGGCACATGACAGGCCGCGAGATCAGCCCTGACCCGGGTCAATCGTCATCTCCACGGTCCCGCCCGTCGTCTTCTTTGTCCTCGTCCTTGTCGTCGTCTTTGTCGTCGTCTTTGTCGTCATCGCGGTCCGAGCTGCTGGCAGAGCTGCTGCCGAAGGTCGATCCCTTGCCAGAGCTCGAGCGATCGTCATCGCCGCTCCGCGCCCCGGCGCCACTTGGCGACGGAATCCGCCCCGCGAAGGCACCCTCATCCCCGGCGCCGACCTCGTTCCAATAGTCGCGCAGGATCTCGCCGGTGCGCGGGTTGAAGATAATCTCGCGGGTGAAATCGGGCGACGTGGCCTGGATCCGCACCCGGCCGAGGAACGTCTTTGAAATCCGGATTCGGGTGAACCCCTGATCGCTGAGCTGGGTCACCAGCACATCCTGCATTTCCTCGGCCATGACCATGGCCGGGGTGCTGGCCAGGGTAAGCGCAGCGAAGCAGGTGGCGAGAAGAACGCGTTTCATGTCTTCCATCCCATATTGGCACCACAGTGCCGTGTCACGGGCCGGCAATCAACCGGCCCGCGGATCTCGCGGCGGTCAGTCGCCACCTTTGACGGCCCGGGTCTGCGCCCGGTCGCCGTCACCGCCACCCGCGCCATCGCGCAGCTGGTCGCGGCTCTGTGCGCGCGCCTGCACCGGATTGCGGTCGCAGGCATCGTCACAGCTGCCGCCGCCAGCGCGGGTCTGGCTGCGGGTCTGCTCGCCGAGCGGCGGTGCGTCATCGCCTTCGGCCTCTTCGCCGGCGTAGAGGCGTTCGCGCAGCATCTCGCCAGCGCCATCATAGCGGCGCTCGACCTTGCCGTTGGTGCCATAGGCTTCGACATCGGCCCAGGTCGGCCCGTGGCGAATGTGCAGACGGGTGTAACCCTGCGCCACCATCTCGTTGGTGATATCGGCGATCACGGCCTCGTCGACAGCGAAGGCCGCGCCACCGGTCGCCATGGCGGCGATCGTACTGGTGAAGAAAAGCGTGCGAAGGTTCATCAGGTGTTCCTTTCTCGACAAGGGTGCCGCGCCAAACGGCTGGACACGACGAAACCCGAAGTCTACCCGACAGACCATTTCCCGCAGGTTTACGCATGTGGGATCAGGTGGACGGTTGAGGCTGATAAGCCGCGGTTCAGCGGGGTCCCGGGCCCATGCCGGGGGATAGGGGAGGCAGGGCCCGGGAAGACGACGGGATCAGTCGTCGTCGCTCTTGTCGCCCTTGTCGCGCCCACGACTGCTGTCGTCATCGTCGTCATCGTCGTCGTCGTCGTCATGGTCGTCGTCATCATCGTCGCGGCTCCCGCTCCGGTGATCGTCATCGTCATCGTCGCGCCCCGCGCCCGCCCGGTTGTTGTCGTCGTCTTCATCGTCGTCCACACCGTGCTGGCCGCCAGTGTGCACACCGTTGGTCTCTTCGCGCACGACCTCACCGGCGGACGAGTAAAGGCGCTCGAGCTTGCCGTTCGGCCCAGTGGCCTCGACCTTGATCGAGCTGCCGTAGTCTTTGATTTCGAGCCGGGTGTAGCCCTGGCCGGAAAGGTCGCTCACGATCGAATCGATCATGTCCTGGGTGATCGCGAAGACCGGGGTAGCGAGAAGGCCGGCTGCAGCGCCGGCGAAAAAGAAAGTCCTGAAGGTCATGTGTCTGGTCCCTGTTTGGTTGGGGTTGCCTGGCCCGAACCATCGTCCGGACATGTGACAAACCGCCGCAATCAGCGCGCCGTGGCCATTGCACCGGGGTTTAAACCGGACCGGCTAGACCTCACGTTGAGGCTCTTAAACTTCAGTTGATGCCGGTTTTTCGCGGGCACCTGGGCGCGTAGGGCAAGGCGCCATACCGATTCCCGCCCTCGCCAGACCGGCAAGGAACGCTGCACCACGGACGGGCGCTGCCCATCAATCGGAGAAGCTGCGCCCCTCGCCAAGCGCCGACATGTCGGTGCCCAGCGCCTTGGCGACGGTGAAGATATCCTTGTCGCCCCGACCGCAGAGATTCATCACGAGAAGGTGGTCCTTCGGCAGGTCGGGCGCGATCTTCATCACGTGGGCGAGCGCGTGGGACGGCTCGAGCGCGGGAATGATGCCTTCCGTCTCGCACAGCATCTGGAACGCCGCGAGCGCCTCCTTGTCGGTGATTGCCACGTACTCGGCGCGGCCCACGTCATGCAGCCAGGAGTGCTCGGGGCCGATGCCGGGGTAGTCGAGCCCGGCCGAAATCGAGTAGCCCTCGAGGATCTGGCCGTCGTCGTCCTGAAGCAGATAGGTGCGGTTGCCATGCAGCACGCCGGGCCGCCCGCCGGTGAGGCTGGCGCAATGCTCGACCTTCTCGGTCACGCCCTTGCCGCCGGCCTCGACGCCGATGATGCCCACGTCCTTGTCGTCGAGGAACGGGTAGAACAGCCCCATCGCGTTCGACCCACCGCCGATCGCGGCCACCAGCGTGTCGGGCAGCCGGCCCTCGGCCTTCATCATCTGCTCGCGCGTCTCCTTGCCGATGATCGACTGGAAATCGCGCACCATCGCCGGGTAGGGATGCGGACCGGCCACCGTGCCGATGCAGTAAAAGGTATCGCGCACATTGGTCACCCAGTCGCGCAGCGCATCGTTCATCGCGTCCTTGAGCGTGCCGCGCCCGGAAGTTACCGGCACCACGTCGGCCCCCAGCAGCTTCATACGGAACACGTTGGGCGCCTGGCGCTCGACGTCATGCGCGCCCATGTAGACGACGCATTGCAGGCCGAACTTGGCGCAGACCGTGGCGGTGGCCACGCCGTGCTGGCCAGCGCCGGTCTCGGCGATGATCCGGGTCTTGCCCATGCGCCGCGCCAGGATGATCTGGCCCAGCACGTTGTTGATCTTGTGCGCGCCGGTGTGATTGAGCTCGTCGCGCTTGAGGTAGATCTTGGCCCCGCCAAGCCGCTCGGTGAGGCGCTCGGCGTAATACAGCGGCGAGGGGCGGCCGACGTAATGGGTCCAGAGATCGTTCATCTCGGCCCAGAACGCGGAATCGTCCTTGGCCTTTTCGTATTCCGCCTCGAGATCGAGGATCAGCGGCATCAGCGTTTCCGAAACGAACCGCCCGCCATAGTCGCCAAAGCGGCCCTTTTCGTCCGGGCCCTTCATGAAGGAATTGAAAAGATCGTCGGCCATGATCCACGCTCCCGTTTGCCTTCGACCGTCCTAATGGCAAGGGCGGCACAGGGCAAGCGTGCGGACGCGGACGGCGCCCAGGTTGCCCCTCCGCGCGCTGAGGCGGGCTGACCGGCGGCGTGACACAGCCCGGCGCAGGCGCGCTGCGGATCGCGCACGCCACCAAGTGCCGGGCCGGATACCGCGGCCCACCAGGCCCGCAGCGGCTCAGTGCGTGTTGACGAAGGCGTGCGACCAGACCCGCTGGATCGCCGCGCGGTTGCAGAACACCACGAATTGCCGCCCGTTCTCGACCACCTAGTAGCCGCGACGCTCCACCTCGCGCAGAAACGCCTCGCGCCCGACATACGCTTCCACGTCCTGCACCAGGTGCTGAATTACGCCGCCTTCGCTGGCCGGGCACGACCCGAACAACCACGCCATCCCACCCTCGGGTGTATGAATTTCAGAATGCTGTTCCATGGCCCTACCAAAACGCTGTTCCATCTCAGTAGGGTCACTGTGGCGCAGACCCGTTACCACATGGTTAACGGCGCTGAAGGGTCGGGCCGGTCGGGGATCATCCCCCGGCGCGCACCGCCGCCATGAAATCGCGGATCAGGACCGCGTCCTTCACCCCCGGCGCGCTTTCCACGCCGGACGAGACGTCGACCGCCGGCGCGCCGGTCAGGCGAACCGCCAGCGCGACGTTTTTCGGGCTGAGCCCGCCCGCGAGCATCCACGGCCGCTGCCAGTGCCGACCTGCGATCAGCTGCCAGTCGAACGGCACGCCCATGCCACCGGGCAGGTCGGCCCCCTTCGGCGGCTTGGCGTCGACCAGGATCTGGTCGGCCACCACCTCGTAGGGCTCGATCTTGTCGAGGTCGGCCGCGTCGGCGATCCCGATCGCCTTCATCACCGGCAACCCGGTGTGCGCCCGGATCTCGGCCACCCGCGCCGGGCTTTCCGCGCCATGAAGCTGCAACATGTCGACCGGCATCGTCGCCGTGATCCGGTCGAGCAGCGCATCGTCGGGGTTCACCACCAGCGCCACTTTGGCTACGCCGGGCGGCACATCGAGCGCCAGCGCAGTGGCGGTCTCGACCGTGACGTTGCGCGGGCTCTTGGCAAAGAACACGAAGCCGAGATAGCGCGCGCCGGCCTCCACCGCCCAGCGCACCTGCTCGGGCGTCGACAGCCCGCAGATCTTTACCTGGATGTCAGACATGGGCCGGGCCTAGCGCCCGTCGTCGAGCAGCGCCAGCACGTCGTCGCCGGGGCTCGCGTGCTTCTGCTTGAGGGTCTGGACCTCTTCGCTCAGCTTCACCGCCGCGCGCTCGGCGCGCTTGCCCTTGGCCCGGATCTTGTGCTCACGCAGCCATTCCCAGACGAAACCAATCATCACACCGGCAATGATGCCGCCAAAAATGACGATGAACAGCGGCAGGCTCACCTGCCAGCTGAAGCCGAGAAACCCCGACAGCTCGCCCGGCAACAGGTGCAGCGTCACCGCCTCGCGGTTGGCGAGCGCAACGGTGATGAGGATGACCGCGAGCGCGGCCAGGAAGGCGTAACGGATATAACGCATGGTGAGCGCCTCTTATTTGCCGTTCAGCCGATCGCGCAGGTATTTGCCGGTCTTGAAAAACGGCACATGCTTTTCGTCGACGTTCACCGCCGCCCCGGTGCGCGGGTTGCGACCCGTCCGGGCGTCGCGCTTCTTGACCGAGAACGCGCCGAAGCCGCGCAATTCCACCCGGTCGCCGCGCGCCATCGCCTCGATGATCTCTTCGAAGATGGTGTTTACGATGCGCTCGACGTCGCGCTGGTAGAGGTGCGGGTTTTCGTCCGCGATCTTCTGGATCAGTTCCGACCGGATCATAGATCTCCCCCCGAAAGACGTGTCGGCGCAAATCGGCAGCGCGCCTATTACCGTGACTATAGGAGCAAACTCGGGTTCGGGGAACAGGCTCGCGCGTCGCACAGCCGCCAAATCGGCGCCAAACCGCCCGATTTTTCCCGCAAAACCGGCCCCTTACACATATCCAACACGTCGCAGGCGGCACCACGCACCCCGCGCCGGGCACGGACGCGGTTGATTCGCCCCCTCTTCCACACCGGGGCATGACGCAAAACGGCCCCGGAAATCCGGGGCCGTTTCATGAGCGTGTCGCTGTCGCGCGGGGCTTATTCGTCGCCCTTGAGCGCGGCGCCAAGGATGTCGCCGAGCGAGGCGCCCGAGTCGGACGAGCCATACTGCTGCACGGCTTCTTTCTCTTCGGCGATCTCGCGGGCCTTGATCGACAGGCCGAGACGGCGCGTCTTCGAGTCCACGTTGGTCACGCGCACATCGATGTGGTCGCCGATCTGGAAGCGCTCGGGGCGCTGCTCGGCCCGGTCACGCGACAGGTCGGAGCGGCGGATGAAGGACTTCATGCCTTCGTATTCCACTTCGATGCCACCGTCCTCGATCGCCGTCACGGTGACGGTGATGATCGAGCCGCGCTTCACGCCGCCCACGGCTTCGGCGAACTTGTCGCCGCCGAGCGCCTTGATCGAAAGCGAGATGCGCTCCTTGTCGGTGTCGACTTCCGAGACCACCGCCTGGACGATATCGCCCTTGCGGTATTCCTGGATCGCTTCCTCGCCGCGCTGGTCCCAGCTGAGGTCGGAGAGGTGCACCATGCCGTCGATGTCGCCATCGAGACCGATGAACAGACCGAACTCGGTGATGTTCTTGACCTCGCCCTCGACCTGGGTGCCCTCCGGGTGAGACTCGGCGAAGAGCTCCCACGGGTTGCGCATGGTCTGCTTGAGGCCGAGCGAGACGCGGCGCTTGGCGGCGTCGATCTCGAGCACCATGACGTCGACTTCCTGACTGGTCGAAACGATCTTGCCGGGGTGGACGTTCTTCTTGGTCCAGCTCATCTCGGAGACGTGCACGAGACCTTCCACGCCGGGCTCCAGCTCCACGAAGGCGCCGTAGTCGGTGATGTTGGTCACGCGGCCTTTGTGCACCGAGTCGAGCGGGTAGCGGGCGGCCACCAGATCCCACGGATCTTCCTGCAGCTGCTTCATGCCAAGGCTGATGCGATGGGTCTCTTTGTTGATCTTGATGACCTGCACCTTGATCGTCTCGCCGATCGAGAGGATCTCGGACGGGTGGTTGACCCGGCGCCAGGCCATGTCGGTCACGTGCAGCAGGCCGTCAACGCCGCCGAGGTCGACGAAGGCGCCGTACTCGGTGATGTTCTTGACCACGCCGTCAATGCTCTGGCCCTCGGTGAGGTTGCCGATCACTTCGGCGCGCTGCTCGGCGCGGCTCTCTTCGAGGATCGCGCGGCGCGACACCACGATGTTGCCCCGGCGACGGTCCATCTTGAGGATCTGGAACGGCTGCTTGAGGCCCATCAGCGGGCCGGCGTCGCGCACCGGGCGCACGTCAACTTGCGAGCCGGGCAGGAACGCCACGGCGCCGCCGAGGTCGACGGTGAAGCCGCCCTTGACCCGGCCGAAGATCGCGCCTTCGACGCGCAGCTCATCGGCATAGGCTTTCTCAAGCCGATCCCAGGCTTCTTCGCGGCGGGCCATCTCACGCGAGATGACGGCTTCGCCACGGGCGTTCTCGGCCGCGCGCAGGTAAACTTCCACCTCATCACCGACACTGATGTCGGGCGCCTCGCCGGGATTCGCGAATTCTTTCAGATCGACACGGCCTTCCATCTTGTAGCCGACGTCGATGATGGCTTGGCCGGCTTCGACAGCGATGACCTTGCCTTTGACGACAGACCCTTCTTCGGGCGTGTCCATTTCGAAGCTTTCGTTCAGGAGGGCTTCGAATTCCTCCATGGATGCTTTAGCGCACATACGTGTTCTGGTTCCTATTCAGTCGGTTTTCGGGCCTGGCGGTTGTCTCCGCCGGTCTTTCACTGTGTTGAGGGCAAGCCCCGCAAAACAAAGAGGGCCGGATGCCCGACCCTGCTCGCTCTCGTGATGCGGCTTTGTAACCTTGCCTTGGCGCGGGGCTATACGGGCTTTCGGCCAACAACGCAAGGGGGCGGCGGGGATTCCCCATCCGCCTCGGCGCGGTTATGCTGGCCCCGAACCGGGGGAGCAGGCAGGCATGATGACAATTGTGCGCAAGGCGAGGGGCGGGATCGCCGCCCGGGCCGGTGTGAAGGCCCGGCGATGAGCGACAGAGACGCCCGCCACCGCGCGCTGCTCGCCGAGGGACAGGCGGCGCTGAATGCCGGTGATTTCGCCCGGGTCCGGGCGATCGCGGGTGAGATCTTCGCGCTCGCGCCGGGCAGCCTGAACGGGCTCTGGCTCTACGTGATGTCGGGCCGGATCGCGCATGGCGACGCCATTTTTGCCCGGATCGAAGCCGCCGCCGCGCAGCCTGACCTGCCCGACGCTGCCGCGAGCCAGCTCAGGTTCATGCTCGGCAAGGGATATGACGACATGGCCCGTCCTGGCGACGCCTTCGCGCAGTTCGTCGAGGCCAATCGGCTGAAACAGGCCCGCTACGATCCCGCCGCCACCCGCCGCCTCGCCGGGGCGCTGATCGCGCGTTGGGCGGCGTTGCCCGAGATCGCCCTCGCCCCGACCGGCCCGCGCCTGGTGTTCGTGCTCGGCATGCCGCGCTCGGGCACCTCACTCGCGGCGCAGATGCTGGGCCGCCACCCCGAGATCGCCAACCTCGGCGAACAGACCGCGCTGGGGGCGGCGCTCTCGGTGCCCGACCCGCTTGGCTTTTTCGTTGGTCTCGACCGTACCCGGCTCGAGGGCGCCCGCCACGCCTACCTCGACGGGATCGGCGCGGATCTGCGGTCCGAGCCGGTGCTGGTCGACAAGATGCCCGAGAACTACTGGTTCGCCGGGCTGATCCCGATGCTCTTTCCCGACGCCATAATCCTGCACATGCGCCGCCCCCGGCTCGCCACCTGCTGGTCGTGCTTTCGCAACGATTTCCGCGAGGGCCATGCCTATTCGAGCGATTTCAACCACCTGCTGGCGCATTACGACACCCACCTCGCGCTGACCGCCGCCGCCCGCCCCCACGCCGGCGCCCTCTGGCACGAGGTGGCGCTGGAGGCGCTCACCGCCGACCCGCGCGCAACGCTGGAGCCGGTCCTCGCGCAGCTCGGGCTGGACTGGAACGACGCCTGCCTGACACCCGAAGCCGGCGGCGCGGCGGCCACCCTGTCCAAGTGGCAACTGCGCCAGGGGATAGACCCGACCCTGCCACAGGGCTGGCGCACCTACCTGCCGTTCATCACGGCAAAGTGGGGCGTCGAGGCCTGAGCCTGTCCGGGCGGCCGGGCGGTCCCCCACTGCGCAGGCGGCAGGGGACAACCTGGGCCGCTTGCCACCCCTCCAGTCAAGACACTGGAAACCTGGTATTCCGGTATTCCGGTATTCCGGTATCATACTGGCATGAAATGAATTTTCAGGCGCTACGCCCCGCAGGTCAACGTTTCGGAAACCTGTCCACGGCCCTCACCTGCGCGGCATTCACCGGTGAATGCCTAGCCCCGTGCCGCCTCGATCGCCGCCACCGCTGCTGCCACCGCCGCATCGATCGAAAGCGCGGAGGTGTCGATCACCACCGCGTCGCCGGCCGGCTTCAAGGGGGCCGCGGTGCGCGCGCTGTCGCGCTCATCGCGGGCGATCACGTCGGCCAACACCTCTTCGCGGGTCACCTCGTGGCCCTTGTCCACCAGTTCGAGATAGCGCCGCTCGGCCCGCACCTCGGGGCTCGCGGTCACAAACAGTTTCACCGGCGCATCGGGGCAGATCACCGTGCCGATATCGCGCCCGTCGAGCACCGCGCCGCCGGCCCGCGCGGCGAAGGCACGCTGGAAATCGACCAGCGCCGCGCGCACCTCAGGATCCACCGCCACCTGGCTCGCGGCTTCCGCCACCTCGGGTGCGCGCAGCCCCTCGGCGCCAAGATCCTCGGCCGTGAGGTTGCGCGCCGCCGCCAGCCGGTCGGCGCCGTCGAGCACCTTGCGGCCCACTGCGCGGTAGAGCAGCCCGGTATCGAGATGGGCGAAGCCGAAATGCGCCGCGACGGCCTTCGACACCGTGCCCTTTCCCGCCGCCGCCGGCCCGTCGATCGCCACCGTAAACGCCATCTCGTCCCTCTCCCGCAGCCAGCGCCGCGCCGAAACCTCGATCCCCCGCGCCACCCCGGCAAAGATCACCACCGCCAACGCCGCGCGCAAGCTCTGCGCCTTCAGCACCGTGAACCGGCTCGCGGCCTCGGCCATCGTGTCACTCACCAGCCCGCGGCGCAACAGCACGGCCACTTGCGCGTTTTCCAGCATGTCGAAGGTGAAATAGACCAGCGGCAACAGCACCATCGCCGCAGCCAGCTTCCAGCTCCAGCCAATCAGCAACCGGTAGCCGGCCATCGCGAGAAAGCCCGCGAGCGCCACCGGCAGGATCGTGTCGAGCACCCGTTGCGGGCCGAGGTAGAGCGTCTTCGCCTCGGGGCTGAGCCGGGCGAGGAATATCCGCACGTAGTCGGCGGAATAGCCGTCCATCCAGAGATCGAACATGTCGAGCCCGCCGGCGCCGCTGCGAATCGCCGGCGCGGTCCAGAGCCGCATCGCCAGGTAGGCCGCGAGTGCGGCCAGGCTGAGGAAGGTGAGAAACACGCCGGACCGGGTCATCGCTCAACGCTCCGTCAGGCGGGCGACCCCGCGCGCGCCCCAGCCGAGCGCGAAGACCACCAGCGCGGCGTCGACGAACCGGTATTTCCAGATCGTGCAGAAACTGGCCCAGGCCACCGCCTGCGGCATCACCGCCTGCGGCCCGGCTGTCAACACCCCGGCCACAGCCGCGTTTTCCAGCATGTCGAAGACGAAATAGCCGTGCGCCAGGAGCCTCGCGCCGGCCGCCAGTGGCACCGACCAGCGCCGCAGGGCGACAAAGGTGCCGAGCGACAGCAGCCCGTAGAGCCCGATCGGAAAGATCGTGTCGGCGATCCGCTGCACGCCGAGATAACTCACGCGCCCCTCAGGGGTGAGCCGCGACAGGAACGCGACCGCCTCGGCATGGCCGTAGCCGCCGCTGCGCGTGTCGAAAGGTGCGAGACCGCCCGCCTCGATCCGGGGCGCCGTCCAGAATACGATCGCCGCCATCCCCACCAGCATCAGCCCAAGGCTGATCCAGAGGGCGCGGCGCAGGTTCACCGGTTCGCTCGCTCGATCCGGCCGCCCAGGCCCGCCATCAGCGGCTCGAAGCCGGGAAAGCTGGTGGCGATCGGGCTGGCGTCGTCGACGCTCACCGGCGCCTGCGCGGCCATGCCCAGCACCAGGAAGCTCATCGCGATCCGGTGGTCGAGCCGCGCCGCCGCAGTGCCACCGCCGGGCACGCCGCCGGGGCCCATGCCATGCACCACCAGGGAGTCGGGGCCGTCCTCGACCCTCACGCCATTGGCCTCCAGCCCGCGCGCCATCGCGTCGATCCGGTCGCTCTCCTTCACCCGCAGCTCTTTTACCCCGACCATCTCGGTCTTGCCCTGTGCGAAGGCGGCCACCACCGACAGCACCGGGTATTCGTCGATCATGCTCGCGGCCCGCTCGGGCGGTACGCGAATGCCACGCATCGCGGGCGAGAACTTCGCGCGCAGATCGGCCACCGGCTCGCCGCCCTCCTCGCGCGGGTTCTCATAGGCAAGGTCCGCCCCCATCTCGCGCAGCGTCTCAAACAGCCCGGCGCGGGTGGGGTTGAGCCCGATATTGGGCACCAGCACGTCCGAGCCCTCGACGATCAGCGCGGCGCAAACCGGAAAGGCCGCCGACGACGGGTCGCGCGGCACGGCGATATCCTGCGCCACCAGCTCCGGCTGGCCGGTGAGCGTGATCACCCGGCCCTCGTCGGTGTCTTCCACGGTGATCTTGGCGCCAAAGCCCGCAAGCATCCGCTCGGTGTGATCGCGGGTGGCTTCTTTCTCGATCACCACCGTCTGCCCCGGTGCGTTCAGCCCGGCCAGCAGCACCGCCGATTTCACCTGCGCGCTCGGCACCGGCGTGACGTAGCGCACCGGAATCGGATCGACCGCGCCGACGATCGTCATCGGCAAACGCCCGCCCGCACGCCCCACGGCCTGGGCGCCAAACAGCGCCAGCGGGTCGGTGATCCGCGCCATCGGGCGCGACCTCAGCGACGCGTCGCCGGTGAAGGTGGCGCTGATCGGCGAGGTGGCCATCGTGCCCATGATCAGCCGCACGCCGGTGCCGGCATTGCCGCAGTCGATCACGTTCTCGGGCTCGGCAAAGCCGCCGACGCCCACGCCGTGCACCCGCCAGTCACCCTCGCCCACCCGCTCCACGTCGGCGCCGAAGGCGCGCATCGCGGCGGCGGTGGCGAGCACGTCTTCGCCTTCGAGCAACCCGGTGATACGGGTCTCGCCCACCGAGAGCGCGCCAAGGATCAGCGCACGGTGGCTGATCGACTTGTCGCCGGGCACGCACGCCTCGCCTTTAAGCGGGCCCGCCTTGCGCGAGGTCATGGGAATAGGGTCACCGTGGCCGGACATGGGCGTCTCCTGAACGTTCAAATCCTGATACCGCAAGGCGGATATCGGGTCCATTCCCGGCTTTCATCTTGCCAGAAATATCCCCGCCGGAGGCAAGAACGTTCAGACCCGGCGGAAGGTGAGGTAATGCGGCGTGCGCCCCTCGCGCAGGGCTTTCTGCTCATAGCGGGTCGAGATCCAGTCGCTCCACGGCATGCGCCAGTCACCCGGCCCTTGCGCAAGCCACTCGAACCCGGCGCGCGGCACCTGTTCGAGGGTCTGGCGCACGTAGTCGGGAATGTCGGTCGCCACCCGGAGCTCGGCACCGGGCTTCATCACCCGGGCCAGCGGCGCGAGGTAGTCCGGGGTGACGAACCGGCGGCGGTGATGGCGCTTTTTCGGCCAGGGATCGGGGTAGTTCAGAAACACCTTTTCGACCGAGGCGTCGGGCAGCACGTCGAACAGGTCGCGCACATCGCCGGGATGCACCGCCAGGTTGTCCACCTCCGCCTGCCGGATTTTGCCGAGCAGCATGGCGACGCCGTTGATATAGGGCTCGCAGCCGATGATCCCCACCTCGGGGTGCAGCGCGGCCTGGTGCACGAGATGCTCGCCGCCGCCAAAACCCACCTCGAGCCAGAGCGGCCTGCCGGCGAACAGCGCGGCAATGTCGAGCGGGTCGCGTGCCGGGTTCTCTTCCCAGCCGACCGCGCCGGGCGAGAGCGCCGCGAGGTCTTGGGCAAGATAGGCCTGCTGGCTGTCGCGCAGGTGGTGGCCCTGGAGGCGGCCATAGAAATTGCGCCAGGGCGCGCCGGTGGGGTGGGTGCGTTTGGTCATGGCGGGCGTTGTAGCGTCGCCCCCTGCCCCGTCAAGGGACCGGGGGCCGCCAGAATCAGACCGCCGCCTTCAGCTCGGCGATCAGGTCGGTCTTTTCCCAGGAAAACGCCCCGTCGGCCCCCGGCGCGCGGCCGAAATGCCCGTAGGCGGCGGTGCGCTGGTAGATCGGCCGGTTCAGCCCGAGGTGGGTGCGGATGCCGCGCGGGGTAAGGTCCATCACCTCGCGCACGGCGCGCTCGATCGCCACCTCGTCCACCTCGCCGGTGCCGTGGGTGTCGACATAGACCGACAGGGGCCGCGCCACGCCGATGGCATAGGACAGCTGCAGCGTGCAACGCTGCGCGAGCCCCGCCGCGACGATGTTCTTGGCAAGATAGCGCGCCGCGTAGGCCGCCGAGCGGTCGACCTTGGTCGGGTCTTTGCCCGAAAACGCCCCGCCGCCATGCGGCGCCGCGCCCCCATAGGTGTCGACGATGATCTTGCGCCCGGTCAGCCCGGCATCACCGTCCGGCCCGCCGATCACGAACTTGCCGGTCGGGTTCACGTGCCAGACCGTCTCGGGGGTGATCCAGCCCTCGGGCAACACCGCCTCGATATGCGGCGCGACCTTTTCGCGCACCTGCGCGGGGGTCATGTCGGGGTCGAGATGCTGGGTCGACAGCACGATCTGGTCCGCCGCCACCGGCTTGCCACCTTCGTAGCGGATCGACAGCTGGCTCTTGGCGTCCGGGCCCATCCAGGCCTCGGCGCCGGATTTGCGCAAATCGGAGAGCCGGCGCAGGATCGCGTGGGCATAGAGGATCGGCGCGGGCATCAGCGCCTCGGTCTCGTTCACCGCGTAGCCGAACATGATGCCCTGATCGCCCGCGCCCTCGTCCTTGGTATCGTCGGCGTCGACGCCGCGGGCGATGTCGGCCGATTGCGCGTGCAGGTAGCTGTCGACCTTGAGGTTGGCCCAGTGAAAACCTTCCTGCTCATAGCCGATATCCTTCACGCATTGGCGCGCAATATCCTCGACCCGGCCGATCACGCTCGCCGGCCCGCGCACCTCGCCACCGATCACCACCCGGTCGGTGGTGGCAAAGGTCTCGCAAGCCACGCGCGCCTGCGGATCCTCGGCCAGGAAGGCGTCAAGCACCGCGTCGGAAATCCGGTCGCAGACTTTATCGGGGTGCCCCTCGGAAACGGATTCCGAGGTGAACGTGTAGTGTTGCCGTGTCATGAGAAGTGCTCCGTTATGTAATCCCGTCACGCCAGGAAGCCGTTGTGACGGTTATGCTGCATTTGCGTTACGCGCCCGTTAGCGACGGGTCAACGCCTTTCCACCTGTGGTATACGAGCACGCCAAGCGCGAGGATCATCATCAGGCCAAGGGGAAGATCGCCGAGCCGCGCGTAAGCCGTGGGCGGCAGTGCGCCTGGCAGGCCGGCGTCGAGCTTGCCCGCCACGTTCAGCGGCAGAGCGGCCACGACCTGCCCGCGCGCATCGATCACCGCGCTCACCCCGGTGTTGGCCGCGCGCACGAACGGCAGGCCGAACTCGATCGCCCGGAACCGCGCCTGCGCAAGGTGCTGCTGCGGGCCGGAGAAGGTGCCGAACCAGGCATCGTTGGTGATCTGCAGGATCCAGTCCGCCCGCCCCGGCGCGGCGCGCAGATCGGCGGGAAAGATCGCTTCGTAGCAGATCAGCGGCAACGCGGTTCCGAGCGGGTCCGGCAGGGTGAGCAGCGCCGCGCCGGGCCCGGCGGAATAGCCGTAGCCCTCGCGCGCGGCGATGCCGTTGATGCCAAACCGCCCGAGCAGATCGCCCAGCGGCATGTACTCGCCGAACGGCACGATGTGATGCTTGTCATAGACCAGCTCGGCCGCGCCGTCGGAGCCAAGCAGCACCAGCGAATTGTATCCGCGCAAACCGTCGAGCCGCCGCACCCCGGCGATCACCCGCGCCGGGGCCGCCGTGGCGGCAATCTCGGCCTGCACGTCAGGATATTCGCCCAACAGGGTTGGCACCGCCGTTTCGGGCCAGATCACCAGATCGGGGGCCGGGCCGGTCGCAGGTTCGCCGGTGAGCGCGAGCGCGCGGTCATAGAAAATGCCGATCCAGTCCGGCTCCCATTTGAGGTGCTGCGGCGCGTTGGGCTGAACCAGGCGCAGCGTCACCGGCGTGGCGCGCTCGGGCACCACGCCGCCCGCCAGCGTCGTCCCCAGCGCGAACGCGGCGGCAAAGCCCGCGAGCACACCGCCGCCCGCAACGATCCGCCGCCCCGCCAGCGCCCCCCAGAGCGCCGCCGCGCCAAGAAACGTAAGCACCGACAGGCCGAAGGCGCCGATCAGGCTCGCAAGCTGGGCCAGCGGCGTGTCGACCCAGACCAGCCCCGGCCCGCCCCAGGGAAAGCCGGTGAGCACCGTGCCACGGACGAACTCCACCGCCCCCAACGCCAGCGCGTATCCGAGCCAGCCAAAGCGCCCCGCCGGGCTCAGCCAGCGCGCGAGCGCAAAGCCCAGACCCCAGAACAAGGCCATGCCGCCCGCCATGAAAAACAGCGCGAAGGGGGCCATCCAGCCATACCGCCCCGCATCGACCAGGAAGGGTTGGACGATCCACACCAGCCCGAGGCCGAAATACCCCAGCCCGAGCGACCAGCCGGTGAGCGCCGCGCGCCGCAAGCTCGGGGCCGCGCCCAGCAGCGCATAGCCGCCGGCCAGCCCCAGCACCGTCGCCGGCCACAGCCCGAACGGGGCCTGGCCCAACGCCGCCAGCACGCCCAGACCGATCCCGGCCGCCAGCACGCGCCACCAGTGCCGCTCAAGCCAGCCGGGCGCGCGAGTCCAGCCCGGGCCTCGGTCAGCCATCGCCGGGTGTCTTGGGAAGCTGCACCCGCACCCGCTTGATCCGGCGCGGATCGGCATCGACGATCTCGAACTCGGCCCCGGCCGGGTGGCGGATCACCTCGCCGCGCGCCGGCACATGGCCCGCCAGCAGCGACACCAGCCCGCCCAGCGTGTCGACCTCTTCTTCGTCGGGCTCCACGCCCCTGAGCGCCATGCCGATCTCGGCCTCGAACTCGTCCAGAGGCGCGCGGCTTTCGGCCAGGTAGACCCCCGGCGCCTCGTTCAGCCAGAGCGCGCCTTCTTCAAGGTCGTGCTCGTCCTCGATCTCGCCAATCACCTGTTCGATCAGGTCTTCGATCGTCACCAGCCCGTCAACCCCGCCATATTCGTCGATTACCAGCGCCATGTGGGTGCGCTCGGTCTGCATCTTCTGCAACAGCACCCCGATCGGCATCGATGGCGGCGCAAACAGCAGGGGCCGCAGCAGCTTGCGCAAAGCATAGCGCTCGCCCTTGCTGTCAAACCCGTGCGTCAGCGCGAAATCCTTGAGGTGCACCAGCCCCACAGGGCTGTCGAGCGTGCCGTCAAACACCGGCAGCCGGCTCAGCCCCGACGAGCGGAATACCTCGACCAGATCGCTCCTGGACATGTCCACCGGCACCGAAACGATCTCGGCTTTCGGGATCATCACGTCTTCCACCCGCATCCGGCGCAGGTTCACCATGCCCGGCACCGGTTGCGCCACCGTGGCACTCATCACTTGTGCGGGTTCCAAGGGCACCGGCGCGCCGGTATCGCTGGGGCTGAGCGCCCCGATAATGCGGCTCAGAAATCCGCCGCGCCTGTCCTCGCCGTCTTCAAGCAGCGCGCCTTGCGCCGCAGTAGAAGAGCCTTCGCTACTGTCGTCCATACGTCCTTCCAACTCGCCGGGCGTCACGCGCCCGCCTCCCCATATGGGTCCGCGATCCCCAGTTTGCCAAGTATTTCCCCCTCGAGCCCTTCCATCAGGCCCGCATCTTTGTCGTCGATGTGGTCATAACCCAACAAATGCAGGGTGCCATGCACCAGAAGATGGCATACATGGCTTGTAAAATCCTTACCGGCCTCGGCGGCTTCGCGCGCACAGGTGTCGTAGGAAATCGCAATGTCGCCCAGTTCCGGGTCCTCGGGCGCCACCGGATCGCCGCCCGGCGCCCCGGCCCGGCGCTCCTCGCTCGGCCAGGACAGCACGTTGGTGGGCACCGCCTTTTCGCGGAATTGCGAATTCAGCGCCGCGATCCGCGCGTCGTCGCAGGCCAGCAGCGAAATCTCCGCGCCCTCGATGCCGAAATGGTCCAGCGCCGCGGCGCAGGCCCGCTCGGCAAGCGCCGCCAGCCCGACCGCTTCCCAGCGCTCGTCTTCGATGATCAGATCAACACTCATCTTTTTCTTGGTCCAACTACCTCGGGGGTTTGGGGGCTGGCCCCCAAGACGACGCCCTCAGCCGCGCGCAACATCCGCCGCGTCATAGGCCTCGATGATCTTGGCCACAAGCGGATGTCGCACCACGTCCTTCGAGGTGAAATAGTTGAAGCTGATCGCGCCGATCCCCTTCAACAGGCCCTCGGCGTCATGCAATCCCGAATTCACCCCGCGCGGCAGGTCGACCTGGGACCGGTCACCGGTGATCACCATCCGGCTGCCCTCGCCCAACCGCGTCAGAAACATCTTCATCTGCATCGTCGTAGCGTTCTGCGCCTCGTCGAGCACGACGAAGGCATTGGCGAGCGTGCGCCCGCGCATGAACGCCAGCGGCGCGATCTCGATGCGCTTTTCCTCGATCAGCTTGGCCACCTGCTTGCCGGGCAGAAAATCGTTCAGCGCGTCGTAGAGCGGCTGCATGTAGGGGTCGACCTTGTCCTTCATGTCGCCGGGCAGGTAGCCGAGCTTCTCGCCCGCCTCCACCGCCGGACGGCTTAGGATGATCCGGTCGACGTGCCCACCGATAAACATGTTCACCCCCACCGCGACGGCAAGGTAGGTCTTGCCGGTGCCGGCCGGTCCGATGCCGAAGGCCAGCTCCTTGGCAAACAGGTTCTGCACGTAAGCCGCCTGCGCCTCGGTGCGCGGCTCGACCAGCTTCTTGCGGGTCTTGATCTCGACCCGGCCGGCCTTGAACAGCTCCATCTGGTCACCGTCCGACGGCTCGTCGAAACTGCCGCCCATGCGGATCTCGCCGTCGATGTCGCCGGCCTCGACCGCCCGACCCGTCTCCAGCCGTTCATAGAGCGCGCCCAGCACCTGGCTGGCCTGGGCGCGCGCCATCGGGTCGCCGTGGATCGCGATCTGGTTGCCGCGGCGCAGGATCTGCACCTCGAGCTGGTGCTCGATCTGCGCCAGGTTGCGGTCGAACTGGCCGCAGAGATCAATGAGCAGGCGGTTGTCGGGAAACTCCAACAAGGTTTCGTGGCTGTCTTCGGGTCTCGGCGGGGTGCTCAACGCATCAATGCCCAAATCTGTCTCCGTGAGATGGCGGCCTATACCTTGATGGTGCACGTCACCCCCATCTCGCGCAAGATGTTGTGTGTAAAATTCATCTGGGCGACACAAAAATGGCCGCGGGGGATATCCCGCGGCCAAATCTTTTGCATCGGCGCAATCCGCTTGTCCCGTATCAGGGCAGGATATCGCCAATGTCGTCCGACACCCGGTGATCGCCGATCACGGCGCCGCGCGGAATTTCGTTGGTGCAGCGCGGCAGGCCCGTGCGCGGGTCGGAGCGGGTCGAGGCGTAGCCTTCCACGCCCTCGTCCATGATCCAGGCTTCGCAGCCGTCCGGGGTCACCGCCACGGCGGCGATGCCGTCGCGCGGGCCCGAGGTGTCGCCGAAGGTGCCGTCAACATTGCGCGCGATCAGCGGCACGCCGTTGCCGGTATACGCCGTGGACGACATGCAGCCGGCCAGGGCAAGGGGCGCGATCAGCGCCGTCAGAACGAATTTCCGGGTCATTGCGGGTACCTGTAGCAAACGATTTCGACGCGGCGGTTTTTCTGCATATTCGCGGCCGAGTCATTGGGTGCGATCGGGCGGCGCTCACCGAACCCGGTGACGCGATCGACCACGGCGCCGGACGCGCGCGCCACCTCGGCCACCGCGTTGGCACGGCGCTGCGACAGCGACATGTTGTATTCGTCCGAGGCGCGCGCATCGGTATGGCCGTAGACGGCATAGGCGAAAGCGCCGGCGCTGGCGAAGAACTTCTGCAGCCATTGGCGGCCCGAGGCCGTCAGCTTGGCGCTGTCGGTGGCAAACAGCACGTCGGTGTTGGGCGTGGCGCAGGTATTGCGCTCAAGGCACATGTGCTGGCCGGTCTTCGGATCGCGGCGCGGCGTCATGTAGCCTTCGAGGCCGCCATCGGCCCACCAGTGCATGCACCCGTCCGGGTCGACCCAGAGGCCCCACTCGACGGCGCCGGTGACTGTAACTTTTTCCTGGGCGGTGGCAGCCGTCCCAAATGTCGCCGCAGAGGCGATGCCCAGAACAAGCGCTATCGCGGCTGTCCTGAGCCATGTGTAAAACCGATTTTGCACGCTATATCCCCCAAGATAGTCACGTTAGCCGCGACAAAGTGCTTTATGCACGACAGGTTAGCCCGAAGCTTCGGCGGGTGTAAATGCCAAGCCCCGTGTTACTGTGTCCAAACACGAAACATTCTGTCGCCATTGGCGCGATAATCTGTGGATAAGTTCGCCGCTGCCACCCGTGCTGGCAGCGGCACAGGAATCAGACCAGCACACCGCCGAGGGAATTCGGCCCCGCCTCGGTGATTCTGACGCGCCGCAGATCGCCGGGGGCTAGGCCCTCGCCGCGCACATGGACCGCGTGCAAGTAGTCGGATTTGCCCGCCATCTGGCCCGCCATCCGCCCAGGTTTTTCAAACAACACGCCAACCTCTCGCCCGACCATGGACTGCATCACCGCCGCCGCCTGCTCGTTGATCAGCGCCTGGAGCCGGTGCAGCCGGGCGCTCGCCTCGGCCGGATCGACCAGCGCGCGCTCGGCCGCCGGGGTGCCGGGGCGGGCGGAATATTTGAAGCTGAAAGCCTGGCCGTAGGTCACCGCCCGGATCAGGTCCATCGTCGCCTCGAAATCCGCCGCCGTTTCTTCAGGGAAGCCGACGATGAAATCGCCCGAGATCAGGATATCGGGCCGCGCCACGCGGATCCGCTCGATCAGCCGCAGGTAGTCTTCGGCGGTATGGCCCCGGTTCATCCGCTTGAGAATCCGGTCGCTGCCCGACTGCACCGGCAGGTGCAGATAGGGCATCAGCTTGTCCACCTCGCCATGCGCCGCGATCAGGTCGTCGCTCATGTCGGTCGGGTGCGAGGTGGTGAAGCGGATGCGTTCGAGCCCGTCCACTTTCGCCAATTCGCGGATCAGCCGCGCCAGCGACCACACACCATCCTCGCCCTGCCCATGGTAGGCGTTCACGTTCTGGCCGAGCAGGGTGATCTCGCGCACCCCGCGCGCCACCAACTCATTCGCCTCGCGCAGAATGCGGGAAGCCGGGCGGCTCACCTCGGCGCCGCGCGTATAGGGCACGACGCAGAAAGCACAGAACTTGTCGCAGCCCTCCTGCACGGTGAGAAAGGCGGTCGGGCCATGCCTGGCCTTGGGCCGGTCGCTGAGCTTCTCGAATTTGTCCTCGGCGGGAAAGTCGGTATCGACCACCTTGGTGCCATGCCCCGCCGTGCGGACCATCTGCGGCAGGCGGTGATAGGTCTGCGGCCCCACCACCAGATCGACGATCGGCTGGCGCGCAATGATCTCTTCGCCCTCGGCCTGGGCCACGCAGCCGGCCACGCCGATCTTGAGATCAGGCTTGGCCGCCTTCAGCGCCTTGTAGCGGCCAAGCTCCGAATACACCTTTTCGGCCGCCTTCTCGCGGATATGGCAGGTGTTGAGCAGGATCATGTCGGCTTCCTCGGGCGTGTCGGTCTCGACATAGCCCTCCGCCCCCAGCGCCTCGGCCATGCGTTCGCTGTCGTAGACGTTCATCTGGCAGCCGTAGGTGCGGATGAACAGCTTCTTGGGATCTGACATGGGGTTCGCGCTCCAGGTTTCAGGCCGCGTTCCTATCGCAACGCCCCTGCCCTCGCAACGGTTGCATTGGCGCGCGCGATGGGGGAATCTGCGGCGAGGCACCGAGAGGCAGGCATGCGGTATTCATCGCTCAAGGATTTTCTCACCCGTGGCGGCGCGGCGCTGGCCAAGGGGCCGGTCGCGTTGATCATGGTCGAAGACCTCGTCGAGGTCGAAAGCACGATCCGCTATCACCTGCTCGCGGGATTCCGCGCGCTCGTGGTCTTCGCCCCGGACGAGCTTGAACTGGCGCCGACGCTGGAAGACACGATCCACCGGGTCGACTACGCGATGGCCGCGGAGCACGCGGTCGAGACGGCGGTAAACGCGGTGATCGACGCCGCGCCCGGCACCTGGCTCTATTACTGCTACAACGGCGAATACCTGTTTCACCCGTTCTGCGAGACCCGCAAGGTGGGCGAGATGCTCACCTTCCACACCGAGGAACGGCGCGACGCGATGCTGGCCTACGTGGTCGATATCTACGCCGGCGATCTGCACAAAAACCGCAACGCCGTCTCGCTCGACGATACCTGGATGGACAAGTCGGGCTACTACGCGCTTGGCCGCCCCGACCCGGTGACCGGCCACCCGAAAGAGCGCCAGCTCGACTTCTTCGGCGGGCTGCGCTGGCGCTTCGAGGAGCATATCCCGGTCGACCGGCGCAAGATCGACCGGATCGCGCTGTTTCGCGCCAGGCCGGGGCTCAGGCTGCGCGCGGACCACACCTTCAACGATGAAGAATACAACACCTACGCCTGCCCCTGGCACCATAACCTGACGGCGGCGATCGTGAGCTTCCGCACCGCCAAGGCGCTGAAGACCAACCCCGGCTCGACCTTCGACATCCAGACCTTCAAATGGCACAACTCGGTGCCGTTCGAGTGGACCTCGCAGCAATTGCTCGATCTCGGGCTGATGGAACCGGGGCAGTGGTTCTGAGGCGTGCGCCAGCGCCACGGCGGCGAGCCCGGTTCCGGGCCGGCATCGTTGCCCGGCCGCGCGGCTTTCGTTCGCATGTGAGCCACGCGGAAACGGACGCGCCGTGGCCTGCGCTGATCGGACGCGCCAGATGAATGTACTGATGTTCACCAACACCTTCGTGCCGCATGTCGGTGGCGTGACCCGAAGCATCCTTACGCTGAAGGCGGAGCTTGAGCGGCGCGGACACCGCGTGCTGGTCGTCGCCCCGGCCTACGACGGGCACCGGCAGGACGCGCCCGGCGTGCTGCGCGTGCCGGCGATCCGCGATCTGGCCGGGTCCGGCTATGCCACGCCGATCCCGATGTCGCGCCATATCCGCGACGAGATCGAGGATTTTGCGCCCGACGTCATCCATGCGCACCATCCCTTCCTGCTCGGCGACACCGCCTTGCGCACGGCGGCCAGCCTCGGCGTGCCCTCGGTCTATACCTGCCACACCCGCTACGATCACTATCTGGGCGCGCTCGCATCCGCGGATGGGCGGCTGGCCCGCCTGATGCGGCAGTTGACCAACGGTTTCGCCGACCTCGCCGACGCCGTGATCGCGCCGAGCGAGAGCATCCGCGCGCAACTGCTCGACGCCGGTGTGTCTTCGCCGGTCCGGGTCGTTGCGACCGGGATCGACCTGGACCGGATGCGCGCGGGCGACGGGGCCGCGATGCGCGCGCGGCTCGGCCTCTCGCCGGGCGATTTCGTCGTCGGCCACCTCGGCCGGCTCGCGGTGGAGAAAAACCTGGACTACCTCGCCCAGGGCGTTGCGATCTTCCTCGAACAACATCCGTCCGCGCACTTCATCGTCGCCGGCACCGGACCGCAGGAGGCCGCGTTGCGCGAGGTTTTCGCGGCCCGGGGCGTGGCGGCGCGACTGCTCGTTCTCGGCACGCTCGACGGCGCCGATTTCGCCTCGTTCTACGCCGCGATGGACGTGTTCGCCTTCGCCTCGCTGTCTGAAACGCAAGGCCTGGTGGTGGCCGAGGCGATGGCCGCCGGCACACCGGTGGTGGCGCTCGACGCACCCGGTGTGCGCGAGAGCCTCGACGGCGGCAAGGCCGGGACGCTGCTCGCACAGGACACGGACCCGGCCGCCTTCGCCGGGGCGCTCGCGCAGATGGCGGGGCTCGCGCCCGATGCGCGGGCAGAGCGGCGGCGCATCGCGCAGAACGCCGCCGGCAGATTTTCGATCCCGGCGATGGGTGACGGCGTGGAAACCCTCTACCGCGATCTGATCGCCGCCGGACGGCGCGAGCCGGCGCAGGCCCGCGCGGCGTGGGAGGCGTCCTGGGCCGGCCTCGCCGCCGAGGCGGGCCTGGTGGAAAACCTGCTGCATGCCATCGGCGTGGCGTTGCGCCCGGCCCCCGGCGACAGCGCGTCGCCCGGAGCCGGGGATTGGGAGGCCGGACGCCCCGGCCGCCGGCTCGCGGTCGCCCTGCTCTCGCGCAGCTTTGCGCTGGCCTTGCGCGCCTTGCGCGCCAGCTGGCGGCTCGACACGGGCGAGGCGCACCGGCTCGACGCGGCGAGCGCGTCGGGCGAGCGCCTCGTCGCACTGTTCTGGCATGGCAATTACCTGCCGCTGTTTACCCTGCTGGCGGGGCGTTCGGCCCTGGTGGCCACCAGCCGATCGTTTCGCGGCGCAGTAATCGCCGCGATCGCGCGGCGGTTCGGATATCGCACGGTTCAGATCGGCGGGCGGCCGCACCACGCCGGAGACTGGCTGCGGGCCGAGTTGGCCCAGCCCGGCGGGTTTGCGGCGGTCGCCGCAGACGGCCCCCTGGGCCCGCGCCACGTGATCAAGACCGGCGCCATCGCCATCACCGCGCGAGCCGGCGCGAAGGCCGTGCCAGTCGCTGCCGAGGCCTCGGCACGCCTCCGACTGAGCCGGCGCTGGGACCACATGGAACTGCCCCTGCCGTTCGCCCGGGTCGTGCTGCGCATCGGCCTGCCGATGGAAATCGACGCGCGCGACTCTGCGGGCATCGAGGCGGCAGCCGACCGCGAGGCGCAGCGGCTTCTCGCCTTGCGGGCGGATCCTTAGCCGCCGGCGGGGCGCAATCCGCGCCGGACCGGGCACCGGCGCAACGCGGCACCTGCGACGAATAGGCCCAAACGGGGTCGGGTTTACATCCTGCGCCACCATCCCCATGTTGTCGCAAACCCCGCGAGCACCCGGCCTGCCCCGGCCTCGCCGAATTCACGATTTGCACAGAAAGAGGGACCCATGACACAGGTCAAAGAGGGCGATACCGTCCGCATTCACTACACCGGCACGCTCACCAATGGCACCGTGTTCGACAGCTCCGACGGGCGCGACCCGCTCGAGTTCACCGTCGGCTCCGGCCAGATCATCCCCGGCCTCGACAAGGCGATGGCGGGCATGGAAGTGGGCGACAAGAAGCGCGTCGAGATCTCGATCATGCAAGGCTATGGCCCGCGCCACGCCGACCGCGAGATCGAAGTGCCGCTCGAACAGCTTCCCGCCGACATCCCGCGCGAAGTGGGTATCACCCTGGCGATGCGCGGCGAAGACGGGCAGGAAATGCCGGTGCGCGTGGTCGCGGTGACCGAGACCCACTTGAAGCTCGACGCCAACCACCATCTGGCCGGCGAAGAGCTGGTCTTCGATATCGAGCTGGTGGCGATCGCCTGAGCCTTTCGCCCGGCGAATCAAACAGGGCCGCGCCTTCGGGGGCGGCCTTTTTCGTGCGCCAGGTCTGTGGCCCGGCCAAGAAAAAACCGCGCCCTGAAGCGCGGTTCCCAACTTTCTCGCTGTCCGGTCGGATCAGTTCCGGCGCAGGCGGATGATCACGTCGACGCCCTCGATATGCGCACCCGGCGGGGCCTTGGGCAGGTTCGACACCAGCACCTCGTGCTCGGGCGCATCATGGCCCGCGTCGGCGAGCTCGCCGGTGTCTTCCCAGTAGAAATGCGCGTGGTTCGACGTGTCGGTGTCGAAATAGCTCTTGCTGCCGGTGACGTGGATCTCGCGCAGAATGCCAGCGCCGGAAAAGGTGCGCAGCGTGTTGTAGACCGTCGCCAGCGAAACCCTGTCGCCGCAATCGCGCACGAGATCGAACAGGCTTTCGGCGGTGACGTGGCGGTTATGGCCGTCGCCGACGAGCAGGGCGGCGAGCGTCACGCGCTGGCGGGTCGGGCGGATGCCGCCGTTTTCGAGCCACAAGGCCCCTTTTTGCTTCGCTTCGATCATCGCCATCACGTCATCCCGCGCATATCATGATTTTGTCATATAGACGGAGTCGCCCGCGATTTTCAAATGATAAGGCCCGCCAGGGGCGTTTTTTGCCCGGTTTCACGCACAGTTCATCGCATTTGTGCGCCTTGCCAGCGCTCGCACGCGGGTGATAGACGGATTGCGCAACATGAAAGACGAAAGGCAGGCGGCCCGGATGGCGGATTATCCCACGAGTTTCAGCAAGGAAGACCTCCTCAAATGCGCCGCTGGCGAGCTGTTTGGCCCCGGTAACGCGCAGCTTCCCGCCCCGCCGATGCTGATGATGGACCGGATCACCGACGTGTCGGCCGATGGCGGCGCGCACGGCAAAGGCCACATCACGGCCGAGTTCGATATCACCCCCGACCTGTGGTTTTTCGAATGCCACTTCCCCGGCAACCCGATCATGCCCGGCTGCCTTGGCCTTGACGGGCTGTGGCAGCTGACCGGCTTCAACCTCGGCTGGCGCGGCTGGCAGGGGCGCGGCTACGCGCTCGGCGTGGGCGAGGTGAAGCTCACCGGCATGGTGCGCCCCGAGCGCAAGATGCTGACCTACAAGATCGACTTCACCAAGGCGATCCAGACGCGCCGGCTGACCATGGGCGTCGCCGACGGCATCGTCGAGGCGGATGGCGAGGTGATCTACGTGGTGAAGGATATGAAGGTGGCGCTGAGCGAGAGCTGAGGGGTCACCCCAACAGCTGTATCTTGGTCTATTGGTTATTTTGCCGGGCTGATTTCAGGGTTTCATCTTGAGTCGCCAAAGCTACTTCTCCAATCTCATCGACCAAAGCTTCCAAGACACGCGCAAAGACAATCCGATCAAAGTCCTGTTCCGGGTAGAACATGAAATTCACGGTGATCTGCATCAACGAAATTGCAGTCATGTGAATCGGGTCGATCATCCCAGAATTGCTCGGGCCCACAAGAAGCACCTTCCCTTCGGCCTCACTCATTCCCAGAAGCCCGCCCGGATTCACCGTCCCGGAATGAATATGCTGTGACGCCCATTTGTAACGTGGCCGCCAATGGTCAAGCTCGACGTCTCGCTCTAAGTCAATGAAAGACAATCGCTTTCCACTAGGGAACGCCTTCGCCGCCCAATCCCAATCGCTCTTGAGCCTCCGTCCAAGTGATTTCTCCGCCTCATTTGCGGCTCCCTCAATCGCATCCAAGGTCCCTTTGTCGAAAGGTTCTAGTCCAGCGCGTTCGGCATGTTCATTGTATTGATTTGCCGCGCGCCGAGTAGTGAATGCACGGTTCAGAAGATAGGCCCGCGCCACTTCCTCTCCGTGTCTCGCAATGAACATCGCGGTGACAACTACTTCGTGAAGCGTTCTCCAACGCGCCAATGCGCCGTCCGCGAATCCCGCGTGCAGAAGAGAAATGATCTCATTTGCGATCAGCAGGGCTTTGGGCTGAAGCTGTGCCAAAGCTTCGAATGTGAAGGCACCCCCTTCCTTCGAGCCTTCATGTGCGTGGTTCTCTGATATCTCTTGGCAACTCACCCAAAGCATTTTGAGCAAGTCAAAGGGTTCCTTCCACCTTTGATAGTTCCGTTCCTTGAACGCTCGTTTTTCTTTTCTTTCTAACAGAAGCATTTCTGGGGCGGCCTCTGTCAGGCCTGTCAGGAGTTCTTGAGAGCCTTCTTCAACCAAGACCTTGACCAGTTCGGGGATTTTCTCCGGAGCGACTTCTTCTTTTTCGAGGGCTTCCAGAAGCGGCTCACTCAACGTGCCAAACATCGAGCCCTTTGTACTTCTCATCGTGTAGGTCCCCAACCCAAACATTTCCTATCACTGTCTGCCAACAATCGCCGAAAGCAAAGCCGTGTTGTTGACCCCCCATCCCCCTTGCCCCACCTCCCCCCTCTGCCCTACACACGACCCCAAACAAAAAAGGAGAACGCCATGCGTCGCGTCGTCGTCACCGGGATGGGGATCGTCTCGCCCATCGGTAACAATACCGAGGAAGTGCGCGCCGCGCTGAAGGCGGGTAAGTCCGGGATCGAGTTCAACCAGGACATGGCCGATCACGGCTTCCGTTCCCAGGTCGCCGGCACGCTGAAGATCGACATCAAGGAGCATGTCGACAAGCGGGCGCTGCGCTTCATGGGGCCGGGCGCGGCCTATGCCTATATCTCGATGGCACAGGCGATTGCCGACGCGGGGCTGGACGAGGCCACCGTCTCAAACCCGCGCACCGGCGTGATCGCCGGCTCGGGCGGGCCCTCGACATCCGCGATGTTTGCTGCGCACCAGTCGGTGCTGGCGACCGGGGCGACCAAGCGCGTCGGCCCCTTCGCGGTGCCAAAAACCATGAGCTCGACGATCAGCGCCAACCTTGCCACCGCGTTCAAGATCAAGGGCATCAGCTACTCGATCACCTCGGCCTGCTCGACGAGCCTGCACAATATCGGCGCGGCGTCGGAGCAGATCATGATGGGCAAGCAGGACGTGATGTTTGCCGGCGGTGGCGAAGAGCTGGATTGGACGCTGTCCTGCCTGTTCGACGCGATGGGCGCGATGAGCTCGAAGTATAACGACACGCCGCAGAAGGCGAGCCGCGCTTTCGATGCCGACCGCGATGGCTTTGTGATCGCCGGCGGCGGCGGCATCGTCGTGCTCGAAAGCCTCGAACACGCCCAGGCGCGCGGTGCGAAAATCTATGCCGAGGTCACCGGCTTTGCCGCCACCTCGGACGGGCACGATATGGTCGCCCCCTCCGGCGAGGGCGGCGAGCGGGCGATGCGGCTGGCGCTGGATACGCTGCCCGAAGGTCGCAAAGTGTCCTATATCAACGCCCACGGCACCTCGACCCCGGTGGGCGATGTTGGAGAAGTGGAAGCGGTGCGCCGGGTGTTCGGCGCGGGCCAGACCCCGCCGATCAGCTCCACCAAGTCGATGACCGGCCACAGCCAAGGCGCGACCGGGGCGCAGGAGGCGATCTATTGCCTGCTGATGCTCGAAGACGATTTCATCGCCCCCTCGATCAACGTCGAAACTCTCGACCCGGCCATCAACGAGGGCGAGATCGCCACCACGCTGGTGGAAAACGCCGGCCTCGATACGGTGATGACCAATTCCTTCGGCTTCGGCGGGACCAACGGCTCGATGCTGCTCAGCAAGTTCAAGGGATAACGACGATGGGTGATCTTCTCAAAGGCAAACGCGCGCTGGTCATGGGCGTCGCCAACGAACGCTCGATCGCCTGGGGCATCGCCAAGGCGATGGCCGGGGAAGGCGCGGAGCTGGCTTTTTCCTACCAGGGCGAGGCCTTCGGCAAACGGGTCGAGCCGCTCGCGGCCAGCCTCGGCTCCGACCTGCTCGTCGACATGGACGTGACCGACGACGACGCCCTCGATGCGGGCTTCGCCGCGCTCTGGGAGCGCTGGGACCGGATCGACATTCTCGTCCACGCGATTGCCTATTCCGACAAGGCCGAGCTGACCGGCCGCTTCATCAACACGACCCGGGCGAACTTCAAGAACTCGCTCGATATCTCCTGCTATTCCTTCATCGACGTGGCCCGGCGCTGCGCCCCGAAGATGACGGCGGGCGGCACCATGCTCACCATGACCTACGGTGGCTCGAACCGGGTCACGCCGTTCTACAACGTGATGGGCGTGGCCAAGGCGGCGCTGGAAGCCTCCGTGCGCTACCTTGCCAACGATCTCGGCCCGGACGGCATCCGGGTGAATGCGATCAGCCCCGGGCCGATGAAAACGCTCGCCGGCGCGGCGATCGGCGGCGCGCGCAAGACCTACCGTCACACCGAGGAAAACGCGCCCTTGCGCCACAACGCCACGCTCGACGCCGTGGGCGGCACCGCCGTTTACCTCGCGTCGGACTGGGGCAATTGCACCACCGGCGAGATCGTCACGGTCGACAGCGGCTTCCACGTGCTGGGCATGCCGCAATCGGACAACATCTGACCCTACGCCCAGGCGGTTGAACGCCGCCGGGCGGGGCAGTGTCGCGCCAAGGCGCGCTTGCGCCCGCGCGTCTCAGCTCTTGCCGGACTGCGAGCCCATCCAGATCACGAAGCCGCCGACCACGAACAGCGAGACGGGCACCAGGAAGGCTTGCGAGATATCCTCGGTGTTGCCGCCCGCGCGCAGAATCTCCGCGGCGCCGACCAGGGCGATCACCCCGACCGCAATAAGAAGCCCACCGATCACCATCGCTATCACACGTCCCATGTCGCCCCTTTCCTGCTGTGCGGCCCCCAGAAAAGCACGCCCGGCGCGCCGGGTCCATGCGGTGTTTTCTCCGCGCCGGACCGGTGGCGGCACGGTGCGGATGGCCGCGCGCGGGAAACAGTCTATTTCCGCCTTATTCCTTGCCGAAATGCCTCGAATTTGGCACATTTCAGCCACGGGCCGCGCGCGATCCTTCCCTCGATCATCTCTCCGCGCGGTCCCCTGTGAATTCTGGGGTCACATGGCCTTTCTTCTGCTCGCCATCGCACTGATCGCCGCCACGGGCTACGTGGTGCGGCCAGCATTCGTCTCCGACCCTCGGCTGCCGGTCGCCGGCACGGACGGGCGCGCCATCGTTGCGATCTTTCCCGCCTTCTTCTTTGCCACCCTCGTGCTCGGCCTCAATTTCGCCCTCGCGGCGATGCTGGCGCTGGTGGTGAAAGAACTGGGCCACGTGATCGGTTACCGGCTCGCCGGGCACGGCGACGCGCGCTTCCGGCTGATCCCGCTGCCGGGCGGCCCGGCGATCTCGGCGCGCGCGCCGGCGAGCGATCTGGCCGCATTGTTCGTGCTGTTGATGGGGCCGGGATTCGGCCTCGCGCCGATGGTGGCCGCCGTGGCGCTGGGCGACGCGCTGGCCGATACCGCGCCGGTGCTGGCCCAGACCGCGCGCGGCTATGCCCTGGCCGCCGGCGCGGTGAACTTCGTGGCGCTTCTGCCGCTCTGGCCGCTGGCGGGCGGACGGCTTCTGCGGCTGATCGTCGAGGCACGCTTTCCGCGCATCGGCGGGCTCAGCGCCGCCGCGCTCTCGGCCTTCGTGATCGGCCTGTCGCTCACGCTGCACTCGCTGTTGCTGTTCCTGTTCGGCATGCTCGCCGCGCTGACACTGATCCGCGGCTCGGCCGAGTCCCCGGCGCGCCCGCGCCTTGACCGCACCGCTCTGAGGATTGGCTTCGCCGCCTATTTCGCCACGCTCGCGGCCTATTTCATGTCGGGCGCCTGGGTGATCCAGCTGATCCAGCTCGGGTTCTAGGCGCCGCCCTCGGGCTTGAGAAGCAGCACCACCGCGCCCAGCGTGAGCCCTACCCCCACCAGCACCACTGCGCCCGGCAACCCGTGGCCGAAGCCGAGCTCCCACAGGATCACCCAGCCGGGCGTGAGGTAGGTGTAGGCCATCACCTTGGCGCCTTCGAGCCGCATCGAGGCGAAGTTCAGGAGCACGAAGGTGATCGCCATCGCGCCGACCGACAGGTAGGCCAGCGCCACCCAGACCACCGGGCGCAGGGCCGCGAAATCCGTCGCCGCGATCTCGTCCCAACCGTAAAGCGTGAGCACCAGCGCCCCGGCCGTGAGCACGAGGAACGACGACGCCACCGCCGCCTCGCCCCGGTTAACCTTGCGCGCCAGCGGCACGTAGAGCGCATGGGCGATGCAGCCGAGAAAGTAGAGCCATTCGCCCCGGCCGACGTCGAAGGTCAGCAGCGCCGCCGGGTCGCCGCGAAAGATCACCCAGAGCGCGCCGATTGCGCCGATCCCGAGCGCGGCGCCGATCCGCAGGGTGGTGCGCTGGCCGAGCAGCGCGAAGGCGAACCCCGCCGTCATCACCGGCATCAGTGTCATCACCGCCGAGGCCGAGACCGGCGGCGCGGTTTTCAGCCCTTCGAACATCATCACGAAGTAGACCGCGAAGATGGTGCCAAGCAGCAGATAGCGCCAGGGCGCGCGCAGGTCCGCGCTCTTCAATCGCCCCGTTGCCGCTGCCGCCGCGCCGACGATCGCCGCCGCGAGGGCGAAGCGCATCGCTTGCAGCACCACCGGCGCGATGTCGTTCGCCATCAGCCCGCCGAAGCTGAACGATCCGGCGACCAGCGCCGAAAACGCCAGCATCGCCGCGTGGCCCTTCACCGCCTCCGCCCCGCCGAGGCGACCGCTCATGCAAAGCTCTCCTTGAGGTGGCGGGCGAACGCCTGCACCTTGGCCGAGCGGTGCAGATCGACATGGGTGACCAGCCAGAGCCGCACCGCCCACTCCGGCCGGGGCGCGGCGACCTGCACCAACCCCTCGGCGGCGTCCGTGGGCAGAAAGCCGATCGCCACGCCCGACCGCACCGCTTGCGCGAGCGCCTCGTCATCGTCGGCGCGAAAGGTGATGTGGGCCGGCGGCACATGCGCCAGCGTCCAGCGCAGCAGCGGCGAGCCGGTGGCGTCGTCATCCGGGCCGACGAAATCATGGCCGGCGAAATCCGCCCCCGGCGTGCCGCGCCGGGCGATGTAGCCGGGCGCGGCATAGGCGGCAAAGGCGAGCGTGGTGAGCGGCTGCACCACGTTATCGGGCTCCTGCGGCGGGTTGCCGGCGCGGATCGCCACGTGGGCCTCGCCATATTCGAGCCGGAACAGCCGCTGGCCGGTGCGCAGCCGCAGCCGCACATCCGGGTGCGCCGCCTGGAACCCGGCCAGCAACGGCACCACGCGCGGCGCGAAGCCGGCCAGCGTGGTCACCACCAGTTCGCCCGACACCTCTGCCCCTTGCCCCGACAGCCGCGCGGCGAGCTGGGCAAACTGGTCGTCGCTCGCACGCGCCACCTGGGCCAGGTCCTCGCCCGCCTCGGTCGGCGTGTAGCCGCGTGCGTGACGCTGAAACAGCTTTACCCCCAGCCGCGCCTCAAGCGCGTCGACATGGCGGATCACGGTGGCGTGGTGCACCCCCAGCGCCACCGCCGCGCCCGACACCGTGCCATGGCGCGCCACCTCGTAGGCGGTGCGCAATTCGTCCCAGTTGTCCATCTCGCGCTCCTGTGCGGTGGCGAACACTTGATGTTGAATCTCCCAGATTGCGTTCGCAAGCGCAAGGCCACACCTCTGAGCGATCAACCCAAGGAGACCCCCATGACCCAGACCATCCTCCGCCTCGACGCCTCGGCCCGCAGGGCCGGTTCGGCCTCGCGCGCCTTTGCCGACGCCGTGCTCGCCCGTCTGCCTGCGGCCCAGGTCACCACCCGCGACCTAGCCCCCGGCATCCCGCAGATCACCGAAAGCTACACCACCGGCACATTCCGCGCCGCCGATCAGCGCGGCGACGAAGAGCGCGCGGCCCTCGCCCTGTCCGACGCGCTGCTCGCCGAGCTTCAGGCCGCCGACACGCTGCTCATCGCCACCGCCACCTACAATTTCAACATCCCGGCGAGCCTCAAGGCCTGGATCGACCAGGTGGCGCGCGCGGGGCTTGCCTTCCGCTACACCGAAGCCGGCCCCGAGGGCCTGCTGACCGGCAAGCGCGCCGTGATCCTGCGCGCCTCCGCCGGGTCGCCCACCGGGTCCGCCGCCGATTTCGCCACCCCCTACCTCACCTTCGTGCTTGGCTTCATGGGGATCACCGATGTGATCTTCCTCGACGCTCCCGCCGAGGTGGGCGAAGCCGACATCGCCGCTGCGGTGGCGAAGCTGGCTCCGGCCCTCGCGGCCTGATCCGGACGGGGCGGCGCGGCATCGTCGCCCCTTTTCGCGCCCGCCCCTCGGCGCTACCCTCACCGTAGCGGGGCCGCCCGAGCCTGCCCCGCCGCATTTCCAGTGAGGGGCCCATGAAAGTCACCACCGACACGCCCGATCTGCTGATCATCGAAGATCGCCCGATCATCCTCGGCATCGCGCTCGGCGCGTTCATCCTCGTCTTTGTCGGAATCGGCCTCGGGCTGGCCCTGAACGGCGAGCCTTGGGGCCTTCTGTTCGCGCTGATCGGCGGCGGGCTCGGGCTGGGCGCGTTCTGGGCCTTCGTGCGCCGGGTGCAGGTGGTGTTTCACCGCCCCGAGAGCTACGTCGAATTCCGCCGGCGCAACATTTTCGGCGCCAGCCGGGTGCGCCACGCGCTGGGCGAGATCGAGCGCGCCGAGATCGAGGAAAGCTCTTCCTCCGACAACGGCACGACCTGGCGCGTCGCGCTGGTGATCGAGCAGGGCCAGAGCGTGGGCCGCCACCCGATCACGCTGGCCTATTCCAACGGCTCGGGCCATCACCGCACCGCCGATGCGATCAACCGCTGGCTTGACGCCGCCCGGGCATCGGCCGCCTGAGCCCCCCGCCACCCGGCAAGACAGCGCGGACCGGGCCGCCTCGCCTTGTCGTACGCGCCATGGCTGGAAGCCCCCGGCGCGCGGGGCTACACTCAGGCCAAACCGCCGGAGCCCGCCATGACCACCCCCGACCGCCTCGTGCTCGCCCACCGCGCGCGCGGCGAGCTTGCCATTGCCGTGCTGGCCACCATCGTCTTTGCCGTGATCGGCGGGCTGGTCTTCGCGCGCGGCAACGACGCGGGCGTCCTGTTCCTGATCTTCGCCGTTTCGGGGCCGGTCTATCTCTACTTCTTCTACGAGACCCGCGAGGCGGTGTTTGACCGGGCCGGTGGCCAAGTCACCTTCACCCGCCGCACCCCGCGCGGCACCGAGCAGGCACAGCGCCCGCTCGCCGGCCTTGCCCGTGCCGCCGTCCACCGGGCCACCGCCGCGCGCGACAAGCGCGAGATCGACCCCGACGCGCCGCCACCGGGCGCGGGCAGTTTCCGCGCCGTGCTGCTCTGGACCGACGGCACCGAGCTGCCCTTGTCCGACGCCTACAGCCGTGGCCTCAGCGCCATCGAGGAGGCGCGCGCGATCAATGCCTGGCTCGCCACCGGCTGACCGCCCGGATCGCGAAAACCTGCCCGTTTCGGCAGGTAAGGATTGTCATACTTCCCAAAATCGCCAATCGGCGTAGCATCAACGGGTATTTTGTGCCCGTTTTGATTGTTCTGACCGTTTTTCGCATCGCTTGTCCGGCCGGGCGCATTTTCGCCCCAAGCGCCGGGAAAGAGGACATCATGGACCTCGTCACCCCAAGGAGCCTTCTGCTCCTGCTTGCCGCCTTGGGCTATGCCGTCGCGACCGTCGGTATGAAGCTTACCGCGAGCCAGATTGGCCCGGCCGGGATCGCGCTGCTGGTCCTGGGCTTTGTCTGCGCCACCTGCGCCGAGGTCGCGCTGATGCGCGGGCTGTCGCTGGGCGCGCTCTACCTGCTGATCATCGCCGCCGAGAGCCTGCTGGTGCTCGCCTATGCGTTCGTGATCGGCGAGGGCCTCAGCGGGCCGCAGATCGCCGGCGGCGTGCTGGTGCTGGCCGGCGTGGCGGTGCTGGCGCACTGAGGGGCGGCCCTGTTCCCACGCCGTGTTCTGTCCTAGACAGGGGGGAAAGAGGCGCGCCATGCAGTTTTCCATCGCCAGTTTCAACGTGAAAAACCTGATCGGGCCGGATCGGGAGTACTACCGGTTCCAATCCTACACCCCCGAGGAATACGCTTGGAAACGCGACTGGACCGCCGATCAGCTCGTCGATCTCGACGCCGACGTGATCGCCTTGCAGGAGATCTTCGAGGAGGAGGCGCTGCGCGACGTGGTCGATCTCGCCTCTGCCCGGGCCAGGGCGCTGAATGGCGCTGTGATCCCGAGCGCGGGCAAGGTCTACCGGCGCAAGGTGATCTTCGACAAGCTCGGCGTGACGCCCTGGGACGGGGCCGCGCTGGCCTTCGCGCCCAATGCCGCCGACGCGGGCTTGCCCGGCGAGCGCCGCCCCGGCGTGGCGGTGCTGTCACGGCTGGGGTTCGTGGGCAAGCCGGAGGTGATCCAGGATCTGGCCGAGCCGCTCACCATCCCGTTCCAGCCGCTGCGGGGCCTGGACGGCGCGCTGGACAGCGGCAGCTTTACCCTGCGCCGCCTGTCGCGCCCGATCCTCAAGGTGCGCATTCCGGCCGGCGACCAGGTGATCACCCTGTTCAACTGCCATCTGAAATCCAAGCTCGGCGAATACATCACACCCGACGGCGCGCCCTTCGCGCCCGAACAGGACCTGACCCGCTACGATCCGGTCGGCCGCGCGCTTGGTGCCTTGCGCGCCGCCGTGCGCCGCATGGCCGAGGCCTGGGTGCTGCGCCGCGAGATCGTCGCCGAACTCGAGCGTGGCCACCCGGTGGTGGCGCTGGGCGATTTCAACGATGGCGAGCACGCGGTCTCGTCCGAGATCATCTCGGGCGAGATGCCGTTTCGAAATTACGGCTGGATGCTGCGCCACGACGCGGCGAGCTACAGCGACCGCTACAGCGACGAGGAACACCGCCAGATCACCGCGAGCGTCGAGCGGATGCGCCTGCACTCGGCCGAAAAGCTGTTTGTGCGCAAGAGCTTGCGCGACATGGTCTATACCTCGGCGTTCGGCGGGGTGTACGAGTCGATCGACCAGATCCTGCTCTCGCGCCACTTCCACCCGGACAACGCGGACCGGATCGCCGAGATGGACTATTTTTCGGTGCTGAACGACCACATCACCGACGGCTCACACCCGGAAGCGCCCTACAACAAGCTCGCCTCCGACCACGGCCAGATCAAGGCGCACCTGCGGCTGCGGACCGGCTGAGCGGCGCGGCTGGGGGGTCCACCCCCCAGACCCCCGGAGGTATTTCGGCCAAGAAAAAGCAGGGTTGCGTTTGCGTGCTGCGGCTCCCACGCTTGGCGCGGGAGGATTTGCGATGCCCCAGGATCATCACCCGCATCACCACCATGGTCACCATCACCACCACGTCTCGCCCGAGGCGGGTGATCGGGCGATGGCCGGGGCGGTGGCGGTCAACCTGTTGCTGACCGTGGCCGAAATCGTCGGTGGGGTGCTGTCGGGGTCGGTCGCACTGATCGCCGACGCGGTGCACAACCTGTCGGATGCCGCCTCGCTGGTGATCGCCTGGGGCGCGCGAAAGGTGGCACGCCGACCCATCGACGCCACCATGACCTTCGGCTACAAGCGTGCCGAGCTGGTTGCCGCGCTGATCAACTACACCACGCTGATCGTGATCGGTCTCTACCTCGCCTGGGAGGCGGTCGCGCGCTTCCTGGCGCCGCACGAGATCGAGGGCGGGCTGGTGATCGCGGTGGCGGCGCTGGCGCTGGTGGTCGACCTGGTGACGGCGCTGCTCACCTGGCGGCTGTCGAAGGACAGCCTCAACATCCGCGCCGCCTTCCTGCACAACCTCGCCGACGCGCTCGGCTCGGTTGCCGTCATCGTCGTGGGCGTCTTGGTGCTGCTCTACGACTGGCGGCTGGCCGACCCGCTGGTGACCCTCGGTATCGCCGGCTACATTCTGTGGATGGCGCTGACCGAGATCCGGGTGGTGATCCGCATCCTGATGCTGGGCAGCCCGCCCGACCTCGACCCGGCCGAGGTGCTGGCGGCGATGGAGGCGGTGGAGGGGGTGGAGAACGTGCACCATCTGCACCTGTGGCAGATCTCCGAGCATGTCACCTCGCTCGAGGCGCATGTGGTCAGTTCGGCCGATACGCTCGACGCGGTGCGCCGGGTGAAGGGCGCGGTGCGCGCGATGCTCACCGCGCGCTACGGCATTGCCCATGTCACCCTCGACACCGAGGCCGATGGCGAAGACTGCGCTGACGCCGCGCGCGCGATCGGCGGGCGCGGCTGATCAGAGCAGCATCGCTCTCAGAGCCAGGAAGATCAGGCCCGACATCAGTGCCGCCGCCGGCACGGTGATCACCCAGGCCGCGACCACGGTGATGAAATGCGACCGGCGCACCAGCTTGCGCCGGCGCAGCTCTTCGGCTGGCAGGCGGCTGGATTCGGGGCGCGACAGGTTGGCGGCGCGGCGGCGTTGGGCGGTGTGCCACTCACGGTAGAAGCCGACGCCGAAGACGCCGCCCACGGCAATATGGGTCGACGAAACCGGCAGGCCGAGCCAGCTCGCCACGATCACCGTGATCGCCGCCGAAAGCGCCACGCAATAGGCGCGCATCGGGTTGAGCTTGGTGATCTGGCTGCCGACCATGCGGATCAGTTTCGGACCGAACAGCATCAGCCCGAACGAGATGCCGAACGCGCCGATCACCATCACCCAGAGCGGGATCGACACTTTGCCTGAGAACTCGCCAAGGCTCTCGGCATGGACGATGGCGGCAAGCGGGCCCACCGCGTTGGCCACATCATTGGCGCCGTGGGCGAAGGACAGCAGCGCCGCCGAGATCACCAGCGGCACCGCGAACAGGGACTTGAGCGAGCGGTTGCGGTTCTCCATCCCCGCCGACTGGCGCCGGATCAGCGGTGCAGAAACCACGTAGGACACGGCCCCGACACCAGCGCCGATCAGCAGCGCCGTGGCCAGGTCGATCTTGACGATGTGTTTGAAACCCTTGACCGCGAGATAGGCGGCAAAGGTTCCCGCCATGATGCCGATCAGCACCGGCACCCAGCGGCGCGCGGCGGCGATCTTATCATCCTGGTAGATGATGTTGCGCTTGATGAACGCGAGGAACAGCGCGGCGATCGCGCCGCCGAGGATCGGCGAGATCACCCAGCTGGCCGCGATCGTACCCATCGACGCCCAGTTGACCGCGCTCAGGCCGGCGGCGGCGATGCCCGCGCCCATCACGCCGCCCACCACCGAGTGGGTGGTGGAGACCGGCGCGCCGATCCAGGTGGCGAGGTTGACCCAGAGCGCCGACGAGATCAGCGCCGCCATCATCGCCCAGATGAACACCTGCGTGTCGGCCACCGAGGCCGGGTCGATGATCCCCTTGGAAATGGTCGAGACCACGTCGCCCCCGGCAAACAGCGCGCCGAAACTCTCAAACAGCACGGCGATGACGATCGCCCCGCCCATGGTCAGCGCATTCGCCCCCACCGCCGGGCCCATGTTGTTGGCCACGTCATTGGCGCCGATGTTGAGCGCCATATAGGCGCCGAAGGCCGCCGCCGCGACGACCACGTAATTGGTCGGGGCCTGGCCGAAGAACACCGCCGCGCCCAGGGCCGCCAGCACGATGAAGGCGAGCGCGATGCCCATGCCCACCATCGGCCGCGCCACGTATTGCGTCGCCAGCTCCAACTGGCCGATCCGGCCCAGATCCTTGTCGAGCGTCTTCCACTGGTTGCTGTTTTTTCCGGTCGCCATCGCACCCTCCCGGTTTTACGATTCTGTCACGAAATCGTTACGTCCCGAGGCGGGCTACCGCGTCGCACCACGCATTGCAACGGGCGCGTTCAGATCAGCGGGCGGGAGCTGGTCCAGGTGAAGGCGGGGCCGCTCCAGTGGCCGTTGTCCTCGATCACCCAATAGCGCGTGCCGCAGGCCGCGCAGACGACCACGTGCTCGGTGCATTGCGGCTCCTGGTGGACGATACGGCCCTCGCGCAGCATTTCGCCGGCGCGGGTCAGCCGATCTGGGTCGCCGCCGGTGCCGGGCAGCCGGGTGCAGCCGCAGGGGCCGGCGCGCGCGACCGCAAGCGCGCTCGCACCCTGCGCCGGCCTCTCAGGCATCCACCAGCCCCCGCCCTTTCAGAAGCGCCTCGACCTGCGGCAGGCTGCCGCGGAACGCGATATAGGCCTCCGCCTCGTCCTGCACGCTGCCCGCCGAGAGGATGAAGCGTTCAAGCTTCTCGGCCGTGCCCGGGTCGAACGCCCCGCCCGCCTCCTCGAAGGCGGCGAAGGCATCGGCGTCCATCACCTCCGACCACATGTAGGAATAATAGCCTGACGAATAGCCATCCCCGGCGAAGACATGGGCGAAATGCGGCGTGGCGTGGCGCATGCGGATCGCGCGCGGCAGGCCGATCTCTTCCAGCACCTGGGCCTGTTTCTGGATCGGGTCGGCCGGCGCGGGGCCGGCATGGAAGGCAAGGTCGACCAGCGCCGAGGCGATGTATTCGACGGTCTGGAACCCCATGTCGTAGGTCGCCGCGCCGAGCAGGCGCGCGAGCAGGTCGTCCGGCATCGCCGCGCCGGTCTCGGCATGGGTGGCGAACTCGGCCAGCACCTCGGGCACGTCGAGCCAGTGCTCATAGAGCTGCGACGGCAGCTCGACGAAATCGCGCGCGACGGAGGTGCCGGAGATGCTCTTGTAGGTCACATCCGAGAGCATCCCGTGCAGGGCATGGCCAAACTCGTGAAACAGCGTGCGCGCGTCGTCCCACGACAACAGCGCCGGGCGGCCCGGCTCAGGCTTGGAAAAATTGCACACGTTCACCACGATGGGCCGCTGCGCGTCATGCCCCTGCTGATCGCGGAAGGTGCTCATCCACGCCCCCGAGCGCTTCGAAGGCCGCGCGAAGTAATCGCCGAGGAACACGGCCATGTGGCGGCCCGCGCGGGTCACCTCCCAGCCGCGCACGTCGGCGTGGTAGAACGGACCGTCCAGAGCGCGAAATTCGAGGCCGAACAGCCGCCCCGCCACGCTGAACGCCGCTTCGATCATCCGGTCGAGCTGCAGGTAGGGCTTGATCTGCGCCTCGTCGAGATCGTGCTCGGCCTGCCGGCGCTTCTGCGAATAATAGTGCCAGTCCCACGGCTCCAGCGGGCCGTCGAAACCATCGCCATGAAGCATCCGCTCCAGAATGCCCGCATCATTCTCGGCCGCCGCGCGCGCCGGCTGCCAGACCCGCATCAGCAGATCGCGCACCGCTTCAGGCGTCTTGGCCATCGCCGGTGCGAGCTTGAAATCGGCAAATGTGTCATAGCCCAGCAGCCGCGCGCGGTCCTCGCGCAGGGCGAGCGTTTCGGCGGCCAAGGCGCGGTTGTCGGTCTCGCCGCCATTCGCACCGCGCGCCACGTAGGCCTCGTAGGCTTTGCGGCGCAGGTCACGGCGGGGCGAAAAGGCAAGGAACGGCGTGATCAGCGAGCGCGACAGCGTGACCACCGGGCCCGGCGCGCCGCGCTCTTGCCCGGCCCCGCGCGCCGCCTCGGTCACGAACCCGGGCAGGCCTTCAAGGTCAGCATCCGCCAGGTCCATCGCCCAGGCGCGCTCATCGGCGAGCAGGTTCTGCGTAAACTGCGTGCCCAGCACCGAGAGCCGCTGCATGATCTGTTTCAGCCGGTCGCGGTCGCCGCCCTCCAGCAGCGCCCCCGCGCGCACGAAGCCACGCCGGGTGAGCATCAGCACGCGGGCCTGTTCGTCGCTCAGATCGAGGCTGTCGCGCTCCTGCCAGAGCGCCTCGATCCGGGCGAACAGGCCCGGGGTCATGGTGATCTCGGACGAATAGGCGGCGAGCTTTGGCGAGACCTCGCGCTGCAACGCTTCGCGCGCCGGGTTGCTGTCGGCGCCGGCGAGGTTGAAGAACACGCCGAGCACCTTGCCCAGCGTCTCGTCAGCCAGCTCCAACGCCTCGATGGTGTTGGCGAAACTGGGCGGCGCCGGATCGGCGGCAATCGCGGCAATGGCGGCGCGCGCCTCGTCCAGCGCAGCATCAATGGCGGGGCCGAAGTGGGCATCTTCGATCGCGTCGAACGGCGGCAGGGCGAAGGGGCCCGTCCACTCGGTGAGCAGGGGATTGGTCATGCGCGTCTCCTTTGGGGGGAAGCTAGCGCGGCTCCATGCCGGGCGGCAACAGCAGATCGGGCGCGCGCGGTATCTTGGCGGGCCGGCGAGCGGGGGGGCGGGCGGTGAGGTAAGGCGGTGAGGAAGAATTCTACTCCCCTAGGATTCTAGCGGAGTAGAATTCGTTGGATGGGTGAAACCATATTTTCTTCAAGGTGTTAGCGCCAATTCTTGGTCCCGGATTCGGAAATCTGTGAATCGAGGATTAAGGCACAGGCGCCAAATGCTTGCCCGACCGCCGCCGATGCCTTGGCGCTGTGGGACTCCGAGGGCCGCGCCCAGCGCAGAACCCGAAGGCGGCACGTCTCAGGCGCGCTGGTCGCGCATCCGCCGCTCGACCCGCCTGAGCGCCAGTGAGAGCGAGATGGTCATGATCAGGTAAATGAGGGCCACCACGTTGTAGGTTTCGAAATAGCGAAAATTGCCGGCGGCCGTGACCTTGCCGAGCTGGGTGATGTCGGTCACCCCGAGCACGCTCACCAGCGAGCTGTCCTTGATCATGGCGATGAAATCGTTGCCCAAGGGGGGCATGATCGTGCGGATCGCCTGGGGAAACATCACCAGGCGGAAGCGCAGCCAGCCGTTCAGCCCCAGCGCCTTCGCGGCCTCGATCTGGCCCTTGTCGACCGAGAGCAGCCCGGCGCGGAACACTTCGGCGATGAACGCGGAATAGCCGATCATCAGCGCGATAATCGCCCGCCACATGAGGCTGAAATCGCGGGTGCGGATCGGATCGAGCCCGACACCTTCCAGCGCCCAATTGGCCGCGTGCACCATGCCGGGCGCGACGACGAAGGCGACGTAAAGCAACAGCACGAGGATCGGCACGCCACGCACGATTTCGATGTAGAACCGCGCCAGCTGACGCAGCGCGCCATAGCGTGAGAGCGAGGCGACGGCCAGCAGAAGCCCCACCAGCATCGCCAATGAAAACGCAATCAGCGTGACGAAAACGGTGATGCCGATGCCCTTGGACAGCGTCGCCAACACCCTGGCATAGAGCTCGTCGGCCATAACCCGGTAGAACAGATACCCCCCGATGGCCACCGCGAACAGCAGCCACCAGGGGAATTCCCGGTCGTGGTCCGCGCCGGGGGTCACCCCGTCACTCGCCCATCTTGTAGTCGAGGAACCACTTGGTGTTGAGCGCGTCGATCGTGCCATCGGCCTGCATCGAGGCGATCGCGGCGTTGAACGGCGCCACCAGGTCGGAGCCCTTCGGGAAGATGAAGCCGAAATCCTCGGTGCCGAGCTTTTCGCCAACGATCTTCAGCCCGCCGTCCGACGAGGCCACGTAGCCGTTGCCGGCGGTGCCGTCGGTGAGCACGAGGTCGACGTCGCCGGCTTTGAGCGCCTGCACACCCGCGCCGAAGGTCTCGAACTTGATGATGCGCGGGTTGGCCTCGTCGCCGTCGAGCACGTCGTAGACGCCCACGTAGAACGGCGTGGTGCCAGGCTGGGCGGCCATCAACAGCTCCGGATCGGCGGCGAAAGACGCGGCATCGCTGAAGCGGCTTTCATCGCCCCGCACCAGCATGACCATTTCCGAGCGCATGTAGGCGTCGGAAAAATCGACGATCTCGGCGCGGTCCTCGCGGATGGTGATGCCGGTCATCCCCATATCGTACTGGCCTTGCGAGACGGCCGGGATCATCGCGTCCCACGAGATGTTCTGATAGGTGACGGCGACGTTGAGGCGCTGGGCGATCTCGGCCATCGCGTCGTATTCCCAGCCGACGGCATTGCCCTCGGCGTCGATGAATTGCAGCGGCGGATAGGCGTTTTCGGTGACGACGACCACGTCGCGCCCCCCAAGATCGGGCAGCCCACCGTGGCTCTCGGCAAGGGCGGCGGTGGCGGTGACGGCCGCAAACGCGGCGGCAAGGGCGATGGATTTCATGGCAGACTCCCGGGGTGAATGAACGCCTGCCAGCTTATCCCGCCCACGGGGCTTGTCCAGCGCCACCGCGTCAGGCTCCGCCGGTCTCTGCCGCAGCCTGGCCGCACACCGGGCAGTCGCCCCGCCGCTTGGTGCGGATCACGCGGGGCTCGCTGTAGAGCCCGTCCCAGATCAGCAGCCGCCCGCGCAGCCCCTCGCCGGCGCCGGTGATCTCCTTCACCGCTTCCCCCGCCATCATCGTGCCGATCACCCCAGGCAGCGGTCCGATCACGCCGGCCTCGGCGCAGGCAGGGGCCAACCCCTCGGCCGGAGCCTCGGGGAAGACGCATTCGTAGCACGGCGCGCCAGAGGCCGGATGCCAAGTTGAGATCTGCCCTTCCCACTGGCTGATCGCCCCGCCGATCACCGGCTTGCCAAGCCGCGCCGCCACCCGGTTCACCAGGTAGCGCGTGGCGAAATTGTCGCTGCCTTCGAGCACGAGGTCATAGTCCGCCAGCAGATCCCCGGCGATGTCCTCGGTGAGCCGGCGCTGGTAGGGGCGCACGGTGATATGCGGGTTCATCGCCCGCAACGCCCGCTCGGCGGCAAACACCTTGGGCGCGCCGATATCGGCGTCACGGTAGAGCACCTGGCGCTGCAGGTTGGAGTTCGACACCGCGTCGTCGTCGATCACGCCGATCGTGCCCACCCCGGCGGCGGCAAGGTACAGCAGCGCCGGGCTGCCCAGCCCGCCGGCCCCCACCACCAGCACCCGCGCCTGTTTCAGCGCCTTCTGCCCCGGCCCGCCGATCTCGCGCAGCACGATGTGGCGGGCGTAGCGGTCCAGCTCGGCATCGGAAAACGCCGCCTTGGGCGCAGCCGGCGCAGGCACGCGGGCATGGGCCTTGAGCCAGCCCACGCCGCGCGCATAGAGCGCGGCGAGCGCGATCGCCCCCGCCAGCGTCGCCCAGCCCGCGAAAGAGCCGCCGAACAACGCCGGCAGCGCATGGCCGGGCGGAAACACCGCGTGGGCCAGCAGGATCACGGCGAAGACCAGCGCGCTCAGCGCCCAGCGCAGACCGACCGGCAGGCCGAGCCACGCGCCCAGCCCCCAGATCGCCGCCAGCGCAAGCAGAACCAGCGTCATTTGCGCCCCGTTGAGCCGAAGCCGCCCGCGCCCCGGTCGGTCGCGCCCAGCACCTCGACCGTTTCATAGGCGAACTGCACCACCGGCGCGATCACCGCCTGGGCGATCCGGTCGCCGTGGTGGACGATGTAGGGCTCCAGCCCGAGGTTGACGAGCAGCACGCCGAGCGGCCCGCGATAGTCGCTGTCGATCGTGCCGGGGGTGTTGGGCAGGGTGATGCCGTGCTTCAGCGCCAGCCCCGAGCGGGGGCGGATCTGCATCTCGAACCCGGCCGGGATCTCGACCCGCAGCCCGGTGGGCACCACGCGGCGCTCAAGGGGCGCGAGCACGATGCCGAGATGGCGCTGATCGCTCGGCAGGTTGGCGCGCAAATCGGCCCCGGCGGAGCCCGCCGTCTCGTAGGCCGGCAGCGCCAGGCTGGTGTCGGCGCCCTCGTCCCAGATCACCCGGATCGTGTTCATGCCGTCTCTCCCAATGCCTCGGCAATACGCGCCGCCAGCTTTGCCGCCACCTCAGCCTTGCCCATGCGCGCCCAGTCCTCGCGCCCGTCCTCGCGGATCAGGTGAACGGCATTCTCACTGCCCCCCATGATCCCGGTCTCGGGGCTCACGTCGTTGGCGACGATCCAGTCGCAGCCCTTGCGCGCGCGCTTGGCGGTCGCGTTGGCGATCACGTCATCGGTCTCGGCGGCAAACCCCACGACGAGGCCGGGGCGGCCGGCGCCCATCTGGCTCACGGTTGCGAGGATGTCGGGGTTCTCGGCGAAGTCGAGCACCGGCAAATTGCCCGCGCCGTCCTTCTTGATCTTGCTGGCCGAGGCGCTGGCCACCCGCCAGTCGGCCACCGCCGCGGCAAACACAGCCACATCCGCCGGCAGCGCCGCCTGCACCGCGTCAAGCATCTCGCGCGCGGTCTCCACCTTCACCACCTTCACCCCGGCAGGCGGGGCCACATCCGCCGGACCGGTGACAAAGGTCACCTCGGCCCCCAGCGCCGACAAGGCCCGCGCAATCGCCGTGCCCTGCGCCCCCGAGGAGCGGTTGGCGATGTAGCGCACCGGGTCGATCGGCTCATGGGTCGGCCCGCTTGTCACCAGCACGTGGCGGCCCTTGAGCGGCCCGTCCATCAGCGCCGCCTCCACCGCGGTCGCGATTGCGTCGGGCTCCGCCATCCGCCCCGGCCCGAACTCGCCGCAGGCCATCGCGCCCTCGGTCGGCCCGGCAAACAGCACGCCGTCGCCCTTCAGAACCGCGACGTTGCGTTGCGTCGCCGGGTGCTCCCACATCTTCACGTTCATCGCCGGCGCCACCAGCACGCGCTTGTCGGTCGCCATCAATAGGGTCGAGGCAAGATCGTTGGCCAGCCCGTTCGCCATCTTGCCAAGAAGATCGGCCGTGGCCGGCGCGACCACCACCAGATCGGCATCGCGCGACAGTTCGATATGCCCCATCTCCGCCTCGTCGGTGAGATCGAACAGCTCGGTATAGGCCTTCTCGGCCGCCAGCGCCGAGGCCGACAAGGGCGTGACGAATTCGCGCCCCGCCGGCGTGAGCACCGGCACCACGCAGGCGCCGCGTTCGCGCAAGCTGCGGATCAGGGTGAGCGATTTGAACGCCGCCACGCCGCCGCCGATGATGAGCAGGATCCTTTTGCCAGCGAGCATCGCCATCTCCCCGAAAGCCTGCCCCTTGTTACGAAGCCCGTGGCCCGCGCGCAATGGCCGCCGTCCCGCGCCGCGCCTGTTCTTCTTTGTCTGAAAAATACCTCACCGGGGTCCGGGGGTGTGAATGCCCCGGCGCGCGCCGCTATCGAAACGCCAGACAGGGGTCGTCGCGCTCCACGCTGGGCGCGTCCAGCACGAGGTCGAAGCCACCGTCCGGCGCGCGCCCGTCCTCGCCCTGCCCAAGCGCAATCACCGTGACCGCCGGCGCCACGCGGGCGAGGTAGCTCGGCACGCCCCAATCCTTGCGGGCATGTCCGTTACCGGTGATCACCACCACCGGCCCGCCGGTCTGTTCCAGCGCCTCAAGGGCGGTCTGCGCCAGCTTGGCGTCGCGCAGCCGTTGCAGATCGACCATGCCGGGCAACATCTCGACGGGCAGCGCGCCGCAGTGAGCGTCCATCTGCAGATTGAGCCGGTCGGCCAGCTCCTCGGCGCCAAGCTCATCGGTCAGCCCGAAGGCCTGCGCCTCGGCGCCGAAAGACCGCGCCACGCCGGTCTGCATCGCCGCACGGCTCGCCTCGCGCGGCACCGCGGCGCCGCGCACCTCGGCCCCATGCGCGGCGGCGAAAATCGGGTAATACATCTCGAAATCCGGCCAGCCCGAGGCCGCCCAGTCGAGCACCGCGCCAAGCGCGTCGGGGTCCTGCAACAGATCGTCGCGCACCCGCCCCGCCTGATCTTCGGTCAGCATCTCGAACACGATGGCACGCGGCGCGATCCTCGCCACCGCCTCGGCCTGCGCCGCGTGGTGGGCCGGGTTGTCGTGAACCTCGCCGAGCACGTAGATCTCGGCCTCGGCCCCGCCCAGCGGATCGGCGAGCAGCCCTCCCGGCAGGAGGGCAAGGGCAAGGACGGCAACAAGATGTTTCATCCCTTCTATCTGGGGCCCGGGCGCGCGACGCGCAAGCATCTTCCCAAGTGCCCTGCCTGGTGATAGGCCAATTGCATGCGCCCTGCCCTGCCCCCCCTCACCCTCGTCCTCGGTGGCGCCGCCTCCGGCAAATCCGCCTTTGCCGAGAGGCTGCTGGCGGCCACCGGGCGCCACCTTGTCTACATTGCCACGGCGCAGGCGCTCGACGAGGAGATGCGGGTCAAGATCGTCGCCCACCAGTCGCGGCGCGGCGCGGGCTGGACCACCATCGAGGCCCCGCTCGACCTCGCACCCGCGCTGCTCGACGCCGATACTTCCTCGGCCGTGCTGGTCGATTGCGCCACGCTCTGGCTGTCAAACCACCTGATGGCGGGCAATGACCTCGCGACGCAGGAAACCCGGCTGCTCAAATCGCTTCACGCCTGCGACGCGCCGGTGGTGGTGGTGTCGAACGAGGTGGGACAGGGGATCGTGCCCGCCAGCGCCGACGGGCGGCATTTTCGCCACGCGCAAGGGCGGCTCAACCAGAGCCTCGCGGCGCGCGCCGACCTCGTTGTCGCAGTCATGGCCGGCCTGCCGCTGGTGCTGAAAGGCCAGATGCCCGAGGCGCTGCGGTGAGGCGCATCTGGTGGGTGCGCCACGGGCCGACGCATCGGCGCGAGATGGTCGGCTGGTCCGACCTGCCCGCCGACCTGTCCGACACCGCCGCGCTCGCCCGGCTCTCGGCCTTCCTGCCCGATGCCCCGGTGATCTCGTCCGACCTCTCGCGCGCCGTGGCCACGGCGGATGCGATCCAGGGGCACCGCCCGCGCCTGCCCCATGCCCGCGGGTTGCGCGAAATCAATTTCGGCGCCTGGGAGCTCAAGAGCGCCGATGAGATCGAGGCCAGCGACCCGGCTCTGGCGCGCGCCTATTGGGACGATCCGATCCGCCACCGCCCGCCCGGCGGCGAAAGCCTCGCCGAGCTGCTGGACCGGGTCGAGGCGGCGCTCGCCCCGCTTGGCGATCACCCCGAGTTGATCGCGGTGGCGCATTTCGGCGTGATCCTGTCACAGCTCCACCGCGCCCTCGGCGGGCCGGTGCGCGAGACGCTGGCGCAGCGGATCGACAATCTCTCCGTCACCGAGCTCAGCCTTGGCCCAAGCGGGTGGCAGGCCGGAGAGATCAACCGCCGCCCGTAGCCCATTGCCAAACCGCCGCGCGCGCGCCACCATCGCGCCATGACATACGATCTTTTTCTCGGCGACCGGACATTTTCGAGCTGGTCCCTGCGCGGCTGGCTGATGTTCGAAAAATTCGGCCTGCCGGTGCGCACCCATATGGTCGGCCTTTATGCCGGCACGATGCAACAGGACCTTGCCGATCTCGCCCCGGCGCGGCTGGTGCCGGTGATGCGCACACCCGAGGGCATCGTGGTGGGCGAAACGCTGGCGATGGCCGAAACCCTGGCCGAGCGCCACCCCGTGGCCGGTCTCTGGCCCGAAGATCCGGCGGCGCGGGCGCTGGCCCGCTGGCTGGTGGCCGAGATGCACGCCGGCTTCACCGCCCTGCGCGCCGCCTGCCCGATGCAGCTGTTGAAGGTCTACGAGGGCTTCACCCCGTCCGACGCGGTGCGCGCCGACCTTGCCCGGCTCGAACAGCTCTGGGCGCTCGCCCGCGCCCGTCACGGTGCCGCCGGCCCCTGGCTTTTCGGCCGCTACACGCTGGCCGACGTGTTCTTTGCGCCAGTCGCCGCGCGGATCGCCGGCTTTGACCTGCCGGTCAGCGCCGCCGCGCGGGCCTATGTCGACGCTCACCTCGCCGACCCGGCGTTTCGCGCATGGCGCGCCGAGGGGCTCAAAGTGAGCTACGACCCGGAGCCTTACGCGATGGACCTGCCCCACCGCGCCTGGCCCTGAGCTTGCGCCCCGCAGGACCGGACCGCAGGACTGCCGGGGACCGCGCGGGTTTTCTTGCCTCCGGCGGAGGTATTTTCACCAAGAAAAAGCCCCGTTAACCATTCTTAAACCAACCATCCGTTAACCATGGTTGAGCTTGGTTTTTCGGGGAGTCTCATGGTTGCGCGCGCCCATACGGTCGCATTCCAGGGCGTCGAGGCGCGGCCGGTCGAAGTGCAATGCGCGTTGTCGTCCGGGATGCCGGGGTTCGCCATCGTCGGCCTGCCCGACAAGGCGGTGAGCGAGGCACGCGAGCGGGTGCGCGCGGCGCTCTCGGCGATGGCGATCGCGCTGCCGTCGCGCAAGATCACCGTGAATCTCTCGCCCGCCGACCTGCCCAAGGAGGGCTCGCATTTCGATTTGCCGATCGCGCTGGCGCTGCTGGCCGCCATCGGCGCGATCCCTCAGGAGGAGGTGGAAGGCGCGGTATCGCTGGGCGAGTTGTCGCTCGACGGCTCGCTGGTGGCGGTCAACGGCGCGCTGCCGGCGGCGATGAGTGCCGCCGCGCAGGATCGGGCGCTGATCGTGCCCAAGGCCTGTGGCGCCGAGGCTGCCTGGGTGGGCGCCACGCGCGTGCTCGCCGCCCCCACGCTCGCCGCCGTGATCCGCCATTTCACCGGCCAGGCCCCGCTGCCGCCCGCCGAGCCCGGCGAGGTGCGCGAAGACATCGGCACACGCGATCTGCGCGACGTGAAGGGGCAGGAGCGCGCCAAGCGGGCGCTCGAGATCGCCGCCGCCGGGCGCCACCATTTTCTGATGGTCGGCAGCCCCGGCTCGGGCAAGTCGATGCTCGCCGCCCGCCTGCCCTCGATCCTGCCGCCGCTGGAACCGGTCGAGGCGCTGGAAACCTCAATGATCCATTCGCTCGCGGGACTGCTCGACGAAGGCGGGATCTCGCGGGTGCGCCCGTTTCGCAGCCCCCATCACACCGCCTCGATGGCGGCAATCGTCGGTGGCGGACGCGGCGCGAAACCGGGCGAGGTGAGCCTGGCGCACAACGGCGTGCTGTTTCTCGACGAACTGCCCGAGTTTCCCCGCCCGGTGCTCGAAACCCTGCGCCAGCCGATCGAGAGCGGCGAGGTGATGGTGGCGCGCGCCAATGCCCATGTGCATTACCCCTGCCGCTTCATGCTGGTGGCCGCCGCCAACCCCTGCAAATGCGGCCATCTCGCCGATGCCGCGCGCGCCTGCTCGCGCGCGCCGCACTGTGGCGAAGACTACCTGGGCCGGGTCTCGGGCCCGTTGATGGACCGGTTCGATCTGCGCCTCGACGTGCCGCCGGTGGCCTTCGCCGACCTCGAGCTGCCTGATTCGGGCGACAGCTCGGCGGTCGTCGCGGCCCGCGTGGCGCAGGCGCGCGCAGTGCAAACAGCGCGGTTCGACGGATCCGACGCGCGGGCCAATGCCGATGCCGAGGGCGCCATGCTGGAACAGGTGGCAACCCCCGATGCCGAGGGCCGCGAGATGCTGATCAAGGCGGCAGAGCGCTTCGGCCTTTCGGCGCGCGGCTATCACCGGGTGCTGCGGGTGGCACGCACGATCGCCGATCTCGCGGGCGAAGACCAGGTGCGCCGCCCGCACGTGGCCGAGGCGCTGGGCTACCGGCTGCCCGCCGCGCTCACCTCGGCCTGATCGGCCTCGAAGCGCGCGTTGATGAAGATCGCGGCCCGTTTGAGACCCTCGCGCGCCTCGGGGATCAACCCGTCGAACAGCACCCAGACATGCGGCGCATCGCGCCAGGGATCGAGCGTGACCTCGCCGCCGGCCGCCGTCAGACAATCGGCCATCCGGCGGCTGTCGTCGGCGAGGATTTCCATCTCACAGAATTGCAGCCAGACCGGCGGCGGCGCGGGAAAGTCGGCAAAGAGCGGTGACGCGCGCGGATCGTCTGGGGCCGCGCCGCGCAGGTAGAGCCGGGCAAGATCGTCGCGCCGGGACGGGGGCAAAACCGGGTCGGAGGCGGCGTTGGTTGTGAAGGTGGCGCCAGAAAAAGTGAGGTCGGTCACCGGGGAAAAGGCGAACAGACCAGCCGGCCGAATGCCCTCGGCGAGCAGGGCCGCGAGCAGGCCGAGCGCGAGGTTGCCGCCGGCACTGTCGCCACCGATCACGATGTCCCCAGGCTGGTAGCCACGCGCCATGAGCCCGCTCCAGGCGCGGCGCGCATCATCCACCGCCGCCGGGAATGGGTGCTCTGGCGCGAGCCGGTAGTGCGGCGCGATCACCTCGCAGGTGGTTAGCCGCGCGATCCGTCCCAGCATGCCCGCGAACCACCGGGGATGCCCGACCACGAAGGCCCCGCCGTGAAAGTAGAGCACCACCTTGCGGGGCCGAACAGGGTGCGAGCCGGGGCGGTTGGAAAAGATCGCCGCCGGCAGACCCGGCGCCAGGTCCGCCTCGCGGATCAGCGTGAAGGGCGGCACAGGCAGAATCCGCCGCGCCATCCGCTCAAACAGCGGCCGCAGTGGCAGGGGATCGGGCACCCGGGCGAGCTTCGGGCGGACCAGCGCGCGGCTCGCCGCCACCAGCAACCTGAGGCGCAGGCTCATGCCCGCTTGGCCTCGATCGCCTCCCAGATCTTCGCCGCCACGTTGGTGCCGTCGAACCGTTCCAGCTCCTGGATGCCGGTGGGCGAGGTCACGTTGATTTCGGTGAGCCAGTCGCCGATCACGTCGATGCCGACGAACACCTGGCCTTTTTCGCGCAGCAGCGGGCCGATCGCGGCGCAGATCTCGCGGTCGCGATCGGAGAGGCCGATCTTTTCGGGCCGCCCACCGACATGCATGTTCGACCGGGTCTCGCCCGCCGCCGGCACGCGGTTGATCGCGCCCACCGGCACGCCATCGACGAGGATGATCCGTTTGTCGCCCTTCTCCACGGCCGGCAGAAATTTCTGCGCGATCAGCGGCTCACGGTTCATGCCGGTGAACAGCTCGTGCAGGCTGGCAAGGTTGCGGTCGTTCGGGTCGAGCCGGAACACGCCGGCGCCGCCGTTGCCGTAGAGCGGCTTGAGGATGATATCGCCATGTTTGTGCTTGAAAGCCCGCAACGTGGCCAGATCGCGTGCGATCATCGTCGGCGGGGTGAGGTCCGGGAATTGCAGCACCAGCAGTTTCTCGGGGTAGTTGCGCACCCAGAACGGGTCGTTCACCACCAGCGTATCGGGGTGGATCATGTCGAGCAGGTGGGTGGTGGTGATATAGCCCATGTCGAACGGCGGATCCTGGCGCAACCACACCACGTCCCAGTCGGCAAGGTCGATATCCTGCGCCTCGCCGAGGCTGAAATGATTGCCGTATTCACGGCGCACCATGAGCGGCCAGCCGTGCGCCATCACCCGCCCTTCGCGGTAGGACAGCTGGTCGGGCGTGTAGTAGAACAGTTCGTGCCCGCGCTTCTGGGCTTCCTCGGCAATGCGGAAGGTGGAATCGGCGTCGATGTTGATCGGCCCGATCGGGTCCATCTGGATGGCGACTTTGAGGCTCATGGGTAACTCCCGGCTTTTCTCCTACATGGCGCGGGGAGCGGCCGAGGGCAATGGGGGCGCCGGCTGTCCGGCCCTATGCCCAGTAGTTCTCGATGATTTCGAGGCGTCCGGTTGCATCGACCAGCGCCACGTCGAAGCGCACATCGGTGAGCTGCCCACCCGGCTCGCCCGCCACGAACTCCGACACCGCGCCGTAGATGCGCTCCAGCTGCCCACGGGTGATTCGCGCCGCCGCGCGGGCAAAATCGCGCGCCTTCTTCACCTCGACGATGATCAGCCGCTCGCCATCGCGCAGCACCAGATCGAGCTCGCCATGCGAGCCGCGCCAGCGCCGGGCGGCGATCGCATGACCGCGCCGGGCATAGTCGGCCTCCACCGCATCTTCCGCCGCGAGCCCGGCCAGGTATGACGTCTTGCCGCTCATCCGCTCTTCTCCATCTCCAGCGCCGCTTGGTAGACCTTGCGCCGTGGTATCCCGTAGGCCTCGGCCACCGTCGCCGCCGCATCCTTCAGGCTCATAGTCTCCATCGCGCGCCTCAGCGCGACATCCATCGTCTCTTCTGCCACCACGATCTCGCCGCGTTCGACCAGCACCACGACCTCGCCCTTCAGGTCACGGTCGGCCACCGCCTCTGCAAGTTCGCCCAGCGTGCCGCGCAGCACCTCTTCGAACTTTTTCGTCAGCTCCCGGCAGATCGCCGCCTGCCGCGCCGCTCCCAGAGTATCCACCATGTCATCCAATAATTCCCTAACGCGCCTCGGGCTTTCATAGATCACCAGCGTCGCGGGCACCGCGGCAAGCTCTTCGAGCCAGCGGGTGCGCGCGCTTTTGTGCGTCGGGGCGAAGCCGGCAAACAGGAACCGGTCCGAGGGCAGGCCCGACAGGCTCAGCGCGGCGAGCACCGCCGAGGCGCCCGGCGCCGCGGTCACGAGAAACCCGGCCGCACCCGCATCGCGCGCCAGCGCATAGCCGGGGTCGGAGACCAGCGGCGTGCCAGCCTCGCTCACATAGGCCAGAGAGCGGCCCTCGGCGATCAGTTTCAGCAGCCCCGCCCGCCCGTTGGCGCCGGAATGATCGTGGTAGGCAATAAGCGGACGATTGCCGGATTTGATCCCGTGGATCTCCATCAGCTTGCGCGCGGTGCGGGTATCTTCCGCCGCGATCACATCGGCGCTGGACAGAATATCCAGCGCCCTCAGGGTGATATCGCGCGCATTGCCGATCGGCGTGGCGACGAGATAAAGCCCGGCGGGCAGTTTGGTGGGTACGGGTTTCAAGGCTGGACCTGTCTGGCGTTCAGTTTATGATGCCTCGCGACCGGGGGTCCGAGTCACGGCAGAGCCGTCTCGGCGAGGAAAAGAAGGATAGTGACATGTTTGCGTTTTTGCGCGGCGCCCGCAAGCTCTCGGGTGCGATCATCGCGGTTCTGTCTCTGCTGTGGCTCACCGCCTGTGGCGGTGGCTTCGGCGTCGGCGGTGGCGGACCGCAGATTGATACCTCGCGCCCGGTGCCCGTTGCCCTTCTGGTGCCGCGCGGCGGTGGCAATGCCGCCGACGACGCGCTCGCCGCCTCGCTGGAAAACGCCGCCCGCCTCGCGATGGGCGAACTTGACGGCGTCACCATCGACCTGCGCGTCTACAACACCGCCGGCAACGCCACCCAGGCGGCCGCGATGGCCAAGCAGGCGGTGGGCGAAGGCGCCAAGGTGATCCTCGGCCCGGTCTATGCCCAGAACGCCGCCGCCGCAGGCGTCGCCGCGCGGGGCGTGAACGTGCTGTCCTTCTCCAACAACCCCGAAGTTGCCGGCGGCAACGTGTTCGTGCTCGGCAACACCTTCCAGAACACCGCCAACCGGCTGGTGCGCTTTGCCGCCTCGCAGGGCAAGAGCAAAATCCTCGTGGTGAACGGCCAGAACGCCGCCGAGGAGATCGGCGCCAGTGCCGTAGCGCGTGCGATCGCGTCCACCCCCGGCGCGCAATCCGCCGGCGCGCTCAGCTTCGAGGTCTCGCAGACCGGCGTGATCAACGCTGTTCCGGAAATCTCCCGCACCGCGCGCAGCTCAGGCGCCGACGCGATCTTCCTCACCTCCGGCACCGACGGCGCGATCCCCTTCCTCGCGCAGCTGTTGCCGGAAAATGGCCTGAAGCCGACCGACATCCAATACATCGGCCTGCAACGCTGGGATATTCCCGCCTCGGCGCGCACCCTGCCCGGGGTTCAGGGTGGCTGGTTCGCCCTGCCCGATCCCGGCCTGCAAGAGAAATTCCAGCAACGCTACCTCGCCACCTACGGCGCCCAGCCCCACGCGATCGCCGGGCTTGCCTATGACGGCATCGCCGCGATCGGCGCGCTGGTGAAGGCGGGCAAGGCCGATGCGCTCACCGGCGCGGCGCTGACCCAGAGCCAAGGTTTCGTCGGCGTCAACGGCGTGTTCCGCCTGCTTGGCGACGGCACTGCCGAGCGTGGCCTGGCGATTGCCCAGATCCAGAACCAGAATGTCGTGGTGATCGACGCGGCCCCGAGAAGCTTCGCCGGTGTCGGCTTCTGATCGCGGGCTTGCCGCCCCCGACACGGCGGCAACGCGCGATGCGCGGCGCGAGCACCTGATCTGCCCCGCCGACGAGATTTTCGACGCGCGGGCGGTCGAGGCGGCGATTGCCGAGGCCGAGGGCAGCGACGGCGCCGCCCTGCGCGCCCATACCGTTTCGGTCCTGCGCGGCGTGCTTGACGCCGGCCGCGCGGCGATCGCCGAGGCTTTGTGCGAAAGCCCGCTGGCCGCCCATGCCACGGTGCGCTCCTACGCCTGGCTGACCGATCGGGTCGTCGAGACCGTGTTTACCGTCGCCACCCGGCACCTGCATCCGCTGCACACGCCCACCTCGGGCGAGCGCCTCACCCTGCTCGCGGTCGGTGGCTACGGCCGGTTCGAGATGGCGCCGTTCTCGGATGTCGACCTGCTGTTTCTCACCCCCTGGAAGATCACCCCCTGGGCCGAGAGCGTGATCGAGAGCATGCTTTACATGCTGTGGGATCTGCGCCTGAAGGTCGGCCATTCGGCCCGCACGGTGAAAGACTGCCTGCGCCTCGGTAAGGAAGATTTCACGATCCGCACCGCGCTGCTCGAACACCGCTACATCTGCGGCGACCCCGGGCTCGCGGTGGAACTGACCGAACAGCTCTGGGCGAATCTGTTCAAGGGCTCCGAGGCCGAGTTTATCGAAGCCAAGCTGGAAGAGCGCGCCAACCGGCACAAGAAGCAGGGCGGACAGCGCTACGTGGTCGAGCCCAACGTGAAAGAGGGCAAGGGGGGCTTGCGCGACCTGCAAACCTTGTTCTGGGTGACGAAATACGTGCACGGCGTGAGCCGCATCGCTGAGCTGCGCGAGCTTGGCATCTTCACTGAGGACGAGTTCGCCACCTTCCAGGCCGCCGACAATTTTCTCTGGGCAGTGCGCTGTCATCTGCACCTCGTCACCGGCCGGGCGATGGACCAGCTCACCTTCGACCTCCAGGTCGAGGTGTCCGCCCGGATGGGCTACGAAGACCGCGCCGGGCGCCGCGCCGTCGAGCATTTCATGCAGGACTACTTCCGCCACGCCACCCAGGTGGGCGAGCTCACCCGCATTTTGCTCACCGCGCTCGAAGCAAGCCACCTGAAGCGCGAGCCGCTGCTGCAGGGCCTGTTCAAGCGCCGCAAGAAGGTGCGCGCGCCCTTCGCTGTGAAACAGGGCCGGCTCACCGTCGGCGACGAGGCGGCTTTTCTCGCCGATGGCGTCAATATCCTGTGGATGTTCGAGGAGGCGCTGCGCACCGGCCTCCTGCTGCACCCCGACGCGATGCGCATCACAACCGGCCATCTCGACAAGATCGACGATACCGTGCGCGCCAGCAAGGTCGGCGCAAAAATCTTCCTCGACCTGCTGCTCAAGCACGGCAACCCAGAGCGGGCCTTGCGCCGGATGAACGAGCTGGGCGTGCTCGGCGCCTACATCCCCGAGTTCGCGCCGATCGTGGCGATGATGCAGTTCAACATGTATCACAGCTACACCGTCGACGAGCATACCATCCAGGTGATCTCGGCGCTGGCCGAGATCGAGCGCGGCGAGCGGGTGGACGACCTGCCGTTGTCGAGCCGGATCATGAAAGAGGGGGTCAACCGCAAGGTGCTCTACACTGCCCTCCTGTGCCACGACCTCGGCAAGGGCCGCGAGGAAGACCACTCGATCCTCGGCGCGCGGATTTCGCGCGCGGTTGCGCCCCGGCTGGGGCTGACCAAAGCCGAGACCGAAACGGTGGAATGGCTGGTGCGCTACCACCTCCTGATGTCGGACGTGGCGCAGAAGCGCGATCTGTCGGACCCGCGCACGGTGCGCGGCTTTGCCAAGGCGGTCGGCTCGAAAAAGCGGCTTGATCTGCTGCTGGTGTTGACGGTCTGCGATATCCGCGGCGTCGGGCCGAACGTGTGGAACAACTGGAAAGCCATGTTGCTGCGCGATCTCTACAACCAGACCCGCACCGCGCTCGAAGACGGGATCGAGGCGCTCTCGACCGGCGCACGGGCGAGCCAGGCCCGCAAAGCCCTGCGCGCCGCACTGCCCGATTGGGACAAGAAAGACCTGCGCGCCGAGACCGTCCGCCACTACGACCCCTATTGGCAGGGCCTCTCCACCGATGAGCACGTGGTCTTTGCCCGGCTGCTCAAGGGGCTCGACGAAAACGAGATCCGCATCGAGCTGACCCAGGATACCGACCGCGACGCCACCCGCGCCGCCTTTGCGCTGGCCGACCACCCCGGCATCTTCTCGCGCCTCGCCGGCGCGCTGGCGCTGGTCGGGGCCAACGTCGTCGACGCGCGCACCTATACCTCGAAGGATGGCTGGGCCACCCCGGTGTTCTGGGTGCAGGACAAGGACGGCAAGCCCTACGAGCAGGCGCGGATGAAGCGGCTCGAAGACATGATCCACAAGACCCTCGCCGGCGAAGTGGTGGCGCGCGAGGCGATGCGCGACCGCGACAAGATCAAGAAGCGCGAGCGTGCGTTCCGGGTGGCGACCAATATCAGCTTCGACAACGAGGGCAGCGAGATCTACACGATCATCGAGGTCGACACCCGCGACCGGCCCGGCCTGCTCTATGACCTCACCCGCGCGCTGGCGGCCAATAACGTCTATATCGCCTCCGCCGTGATCGCGACCTATGGCGAACAGGTTGTCGATACCTTCTACGTGAAAGATATGTTCGGGCTGAAGTTCCACGCCGAGGCCAAGCGCAAGGCGCTCGAGAAAAAGCTGCACGAAGCGATTCAGCGCGGCGCGGAAAGGGCAAAAGCCTGATGGCACATATCCGTCTGGTGCGCGGTTTTCTCACCGTCGGGGGCTGGACGATGGCCTCGCGCCTGCTCGGTTTCGTGCGCGACGTGGTGATCGCCGCGGCGCTCGGCGCCGGGCCGGTGGCCGAGGCCTTCCTGATCGCCTTCAGCCTGCCCAACATGTTCCGCCGGTTCTTCGCCGAAGGCGCGTTCAACATGGCCTTCGTGCCGATGTTCTCGAAGAAACTCCAAAGCGGCGAAGGCGCGCACGAATTCGCCCGCGACGCCTTCACCGGGCTCGGCACGGTTCTGATCGCGTTCACGCTGCTGGCGCAGGTGTTCATGCCCGCGCTGGTTCTGGCGATGGCGTCGGGGTTCCTCGAAGACGACCGCTTTCCGCTGGCGGTGCTCTACGGCCGGATCGCTTTTCCCTACATCCTGTTCATCTCGCTCGCAGCGCTGCTCTCGGGCGTGCTGAACGCCACCGGGCGGTTCACCGCCGCCGCCGCCGCGCCGGTACTGCTCAACCTGATCTTCATCGCCGCGCTCAGCCTGGGCGCCTGGGCCGGGTGGGATATGGGGATGACGCTGGCCTGGTCGGTCCCTGTGGCGGGAGTCGCCCAGGCGGTGCTGGTCTGGATCGCGGCCTCGCGCGCCGGCTACCGGCTGGTGCCCGAGCGCCCGCGCATGACCCCCGAGCTCAAGCGCCTCGCGATCATCGCCCTGCCCGCCGCGCTCGCCGGCGGCGTGGTGCAGATCAACCTGCTGATCGGCCGCCAGGTGGCGAGCTTCTACGATGGCGCGATTGCCTGGCTCAACTATGCCGACCGGCTGTATCAGTTGCCGCTCGGCGTGGTCGGCATCGCCATCGGCGTGGTGCTGTTACCGGACCTCGCGCGCAAACTCTCGGCCGGCGACGACGCGGGCGGGCGGCATTCGCTCAGCCGCGCCGGCGAGATGGCGCTGGCGCTCACCGTGCCCGCCTCGGTCGCGCTGCTGGTGATCCCGATGCCGCTTGTGCAGGTGCTGTTTCAGCGTGGCGCCTTCACCGCCGACGATGCCGCGGCCACGGCGATGGCCGTGCAGATCTACGGCCTCGGCCTGCCCGCCTTCGTGCTGCAAAAGGTCCTCCAGCCGGTCTATTTCGCCCGCGAAAACACCCGCACGCCGTTTTACTTCGCGCTGGTCTCACTGGTCGTGAACGCCGGTCTGGCGATCGGTCTCGCGCCGGTGATCGGCTTCACCGCCGCCGCGATCGGCACCACGCTGGCGGGCTGGGCGATGGCTGCGCTGCTCTGGATCGGCACCTGGAAGATGGGCGAGGTCGCCCGGTTCGACGCCCGCTTCCGCACCCGGCTCTGGCGCATCGGTGTGGCGGCGTGGTCGATGGGCGCGATCCTCTGGGTGCTGACGATCCCGCTGCAATCGATGCTGGGCACCTCGGGGCTGGACGTGCTGGCCGTGCTGTTGCTGGTGGTGGCTGGGGTGGTGAGCTATTTCGGCATCGGCCACACAATTCAGGCCTTCAGACTGGGCGACTTCAAAGCAGCGATGAAACGCGACTGAGGCTGCGATGCGGGCCGCGCACCGACGCACCGGCACGGCCCTGCGCGATCGCCGGGCAGGGCCCGGTATTCCGGTATTCCGGTATTCCGGTATTCCGGTATTCCGGTATTCCGGTGGAAAGCGCCGCAACCGATTGTTTGTCAAGTATGTTTCCCCCGCCGCACCGCCGCGAAACGGGGTAACGGCAGGGTGAGGCGCCCTTACCTGTGCCGCAGCCGCCGCAGCACCGCCTGCCAGCCGCCCGGGCTGATCAGGAAGGCGATCACAAAGCCGGCGATGAAGCCGGTCAGCTCCCCCACCCAGCCAAATCCGCCGCCAAACAACAGGCCGAACACCAGCTGGATCCCCATCAGGAAGGCGATCAGCGTAAACGCCTGAAGCCCGCGCGCCTGCCCGGCGAGTCCGGCCCAGAGGATGAAGGTGAACGCGCCTACGAGCCCATAGGCGCCCGGATAGCCGCCGTAGAGCATCACCCGCGTGTCCCAGGCCAGCCCGTAGGCCAGCGCGCCGAGCACCGACGCGCCGAAGAAGATCACCAGCACCGCCCAGTCGGCCAGCACCTCGCCCACCAGCTTGCCCATCGCGAGCAGGAAGACGAGCACGAACAGCGCATGGGTGAAGGTGCCGTGGATGAACGGGTAGGTGACGAACCGCATCACGTAATCCCAGCGCAGCGTGCCGGTCTCGATCATCCAGTCCATCAGCGGCTGGTAGAAGCCGAACCGCTCGATCGCGGCGAGCCGCCAGCCAGTTGCCCCGGCGCCGCCAATCAGCCCGGAATCCGCCGCCGTCATCGCCGCCTCGATGCCGAAAATCGCCAGCGCCAGCAGCACCACGCTCACCGGAAGCGGGTTCACCGGCGGGGCGTTGTGGTCCTGGTCCTCGGGGTGGGGATAGACTGGTTTCATGGGGGGTTCCTTGACGCTTGGCCTCCGCATGGGTAAGCGAGCCGGGCAGAGAAATCCAGACGGAGTTCCACCATGGCCGACAACGCCTTCACGCCCCGCGTCTTTTCCGGGATCAAGCCCTCGGGCGGTTTGACCCTCGGCAACTACCTCGGCGCGATCAAGCGGTGGGTCGACATGCAGGGGCCGGAGTTCGAAACGGTCTATTGCGTGGTCGATCTGCACGCGATTACTGTCTGGCAAGACCCGGCGGAGCTCAGGCAGGCCACGCGCGAAGTCGCGGCCGGCCTGCTCGCCTCGGGCATCGATCCGCAGAAATCCGTGTTGTTCAACCAGTCGCAGGTATCCGGCCATGCCGAACTTGCCTGGCTGTTTAATACCGTCGCCCGCATGGGCTGGATGAGCCGGATGACCCAGTGGAAGGACAAGGCCGGCAAAAACGCCGAGAAAGCCTCGCTCGGCCTCTTCGCCTATCCCTCGCTGATGGCCGCCGACATTCTGCTCTACCACGCCACCCATGTGCCGGTGGGCGAGGATCAGAAACAGCATGTGGAACTGACCCGCGACATCGCCCAGAAGTTCAACCACGACTATGGCGTCGACTTCTTCCCGGTTACCGAGCCGGTGATCGAGGGCCCGGCGATGCGGGTGATGAACCTGCGCGACGGTTCCAAAAAGATGTCGAAATCGGGCGAGAGCGACATGGAGCGGATCAACATGCTCGACGACGCCGACACCATTTCGAAGAAGTTCAAGAAGGCCCGCACCGATCCCGAGCCGCTGCCGGTCGCCTTCGACGGGCTCAAGAACCGGCCCGAGGCGAAGAACCTCGTCGAAATCTACGCCGCGCTCGCCGACATCACGCCGGACTCGGTGCTGAACGAGTATGGCGGCGCGGGCTGGGGCAGGTTCAAGCCGGCGCTGGCCGATCTCGCGGTGGAAAAGCTCAGCCCGATCTCGGCCGAGATGAAGCGCCTGCTCGATGCGCCCGACGAGATCGACGCGCTGCTGGCGAAGGGTGCCGAGAAGGCCGAGGCGATCGCCGAGCCGATCCTCGAGCGCACCTTCGAGATCATGGGGTTCGTGCGCTCGCGCCGGCGCTGAGGGCGGGCGGCAACACCAGCTCACGAAGGCGGCGCCGCTGTCACATGGGCGATTCATTTCCGCGCTAGCCTGGGCCCCGGTCGCGATGCCTTCGCTATCCCGGGGCATCGCGCCTGCGCGCCGATCCTGCTTTGCGCAGTCGCGCCCCCGGTCGTTCCCGCCGGGGGCGCGCTTTTTTGGTGGCTGGACCTTCCCCGGACGCCCGCCTAGTCTCGCCCCAAATATCGGAGGACAACATGGCAGCCGGCACCAACCTGCGCACCTATTTCGAAGGCAAATGGCACGAGGGCGACCTGCCCGTCATGCGTGCGGGCGACCACGGCTCCTGGCTGGGCTCGACGGTGTTCGACGGCGCGCGTTACGTCGAGGGCATCGCCCCCGACCTCGACAAACACCTCGCCCGCGTCAACCGCTCGGCCGAAGCGCTGATGATCACGCCCACGGTCTCGGTCGAAGACATGCTCGAGATCGTCTGGGAGGGGTTGCGCCTCTACCCGGACGACGCGCCGGTCTACATCAGGCCGATGTATTGGGCGATCGATTCCGGTCACCTGGGCATCCTGCCCAGCCCCGACGCCACCGGCTTTGCCGTCTGCCTCGAGGAGATCGCGATCGCCGCGCCGGATGCCACCACCACGCTCACCACCACCCGCTTTCGCCGCCCGGTGCTGGAAGACGCCGTGGTCAACGCCAAAGCGGGCGCGCTTTACCCCAACAACGCGCGGATGATCGCCGAGGCCAGGGCCAAGGGCTACGGCAACACGCTGGTGGCCGACGCGCTCGGCAACGTCGCCGAAAGCGCCAGCGCCAACGTGTTCATGGTGCGCGACGGCGAGGTGTTCACGCCGATCGCCAACGGCACATTCCTGTCCGGCATCACCCGTGCGCGCCACATCTCGAACCTGCGCGCCGATGGGGTGCAAGTTCATGAAACCGTTCTCTCTTTTGACGATTTCCGCGCCGCCGACGAGGTCTTCCTGTCGGGCAACATGCACAAGGTCACGCCGGTGACCGAGTTCGACGGCACCCACTACCAGCACGGGCCCATGACCAGACGAGTGCGCGAGCTCTACTGGGACTGGGCACATTCTGACGCAGCCAAGACCGCTTGATCCGGGCCGCGCGCTCCGACAGAATGTCGCGGACCCACAGGGAGAAACAAGAATGCGCAAGTTCCTCGTCGTTCTCGACGATAGCAGAGAATGCCTCAACGCGATGCGGTTCGCCGCGATGCGCGCCCAGCACACCGGTGGCGAGGTCGAGATTCTCGGGGTGATTCCGCCCGAGGAGTTCAACCACTGGATCGGCGTTGGCTCGATCATGCGTGATGAGGCGAAAGAGCGGATTCACGCCCATTTCGAGGTGTTCGCCAAGTGGATGCGCGACAAGCACGATATCGACCCGCGGCTGGTGATCCGCGAAGGCAATGTGGTCGACAAGATCCTCGAGCGGATCTTGCAGAACGAAGAGATCGGCGTTCTGGTGCTTGGCGCGGCCTCCGGGCGCGGCGGACCGGGGCCGATTATCTCGCAGCTGATGCGCCAATCCGGCACGCTGCCGGTGCCGATGACCATCGTGCCCGGCGAGATGTCGAAGGAACGGCTTCAGGACATCACCTGAGCCGAAGAGCCGCGACTATGCCGCCGGCGGGTCTTGCTCGCCGGCGGGCAATGGCTGCGCGACAGAGGTGCCCGGCGCCACTCGCACCCGCCGCCGTCCTGCCAATGCCACGGCGTTCGACACCGCCAGCGCCCCCAGCACCAGCACCCCGCCCGCGAGCGCCCAGCGCCCCGGGTCTTCGCCCAGCACCACCCAGACCAGCACCGGCGCCAGCACGCTTTCGAGCAGGATCAGCAGCGCCACCTCCGCCGAGGGCAGGTAGCGCGGGCCAATGGTGATGAGCGCGGTCGAGGCGGCAATAAACACCCCGCCATGCAGCACCAACAGCCCCCAGCTTTGCGGCGCCACGTCGAGCGGATCGGTAAACGGCCAGAGCACGGCGGCGGTGGCGAAATAGGCAAGCGGGATCGCCGGCACCAGCGAAGTCGCCCGCAGTTTGCGCGCCGTCGTCAGCGCCGCGGCGAAAATGAGCGCAACCGCAATCGCCACCAGGTCTCCCAGCCGCGACGCCCCCTCGGTCTGGCCCGAGCCGAAGGCAATGACTGCGATCCCGAGCGCCACCGCGAGGATCGTCCAGCCGGTGCGCCGCCCCGGCCGCTCGCCGAGAAAGGCCCAGCTTTGCAGCGCCGCAAAGGCGGGCATCGCGGCGATGATAAACACCACGTTGGCCACCGCCGTGAGCTTCACCGCGATCACGAACAGCACGCCGGGGATCGCCATGGTGACAATATAGATCCACAGCCCCGGCCCGAGCCGGAACAACCCGCGAAACGCCCCCGGCCCCTGCACCAGCAGCACGCCCGCGCCAATGGTGAGCGCCGCGAGCAGGGCGCGCCAGAACGCGATGGTCAGCGCCGGCGCCTCGATCAGGCGGATGAACAGCGAATCCGGCACGATCATGAGCACGCCGATAAGGGTGAGCACGAGGCCCTTGAGATGATCGGACATGGCGGCCAGAAAGCGCGAAAAACCGGTCCCTGGCAAGCCCCGGCGCCGGTTGGCTTGACTTCGCCGGGCGCGGACCGCATATCAATACCTGACAGAAAAGGTGCGCGAAATGTTCATCCAGACCGAATCCACGCCGAACCCGGCGACCCTGAAATTCCTCCCCGGCCAGGCTGTGCTTGACGCCGGCACGGCCGATTTTCCCAATCCCGAGGCGGCGGTGAAATCGCCGCTGGCGCGCCGCGTGTTCGACGTGACCGGCGTTGCCGCGGTGTTTTTCGGCACCGATTTCGTGACCGTCACCAAGGCGGACGCGGTGGAGTGGGACCATATCAAGCCCGCCCTGCTCGGCGCGATCATGGAGCACTTCCAGTCCGGCGATCCCGCGATCGAGGGCACGCAGGCCGGTGGCCACGAGGCCGGTGACGGCGAAAACGCCGAGCTGGTCGCCCAGATCAAGGAGCTGCTCGATACCCGCGTGCGCCCCGCCGTGGCGCAGGACGGCGGCGACATCACCTTCCACGGCTTCGACCGCGGCGTGGTCTACCTGCACCTGCAAGGCGCCTGCGCCGGCTGCCCCTCGTCGACGCTGACGCTGAAGATGGGCATCGAAAACCTGCTCAAGCATTACCTGCCGGAGGTGACCGAGGTGCGCGCTGTTGCGCTCTGATCCCACCATATTGGCATTTGATACTTCGGCCGCGCATTGCGCGGCCGCTTTGCTTCAAGGCGGCGAGATTGTCGCCGAGCACCGCGAAGAGATGACGCGCGGGCAGGCCGAACGCCTGATGCCGCTGCTGGAAGAGCTGCTGGCCGGGGCCGGGCATGGCTGGGGTGATCTCGACGCCGTGGCCGTGGGGATCGGCCCCGGCAATTTCACCGGCATCCGCATCGCCGTCAGCGCCGCGCGCGGCCTCGCGCTGGGGCTTGGCAAGCCGGCCGTGGGCGTCTCGACGCTGGAAGCCCAAGCCGAGCACACGCCCCGCCCCTGCCTGTCGCTGCACGACGCGCGTCGGGGCATGACTTTCGCGCAGGTGCTCGGCGAAACCGGCCCCGAAGCCGCTGAAATCGTGCTCGACCCGAGCACGACGCACCCCAACCTGCCGCGTGCGCCGATCGCCGACCCGGCGATCCTGCCGGCCGCGATTGCGCGGATCGCCGCCCGGCGCCTTGCCATGGGCGAGACCATCGCCCGACCCGCGCCGCTCTACATCCGCAGCGCCGATGCCGCGCCGCCGAAAGACCCCGCGCCGGTAATCCTGCCATGAGCCCCGAGGCCATGGCGGCGCTCTTTGCCCGCGCCTTTGCCCCCGGCCGGGGCTGGAGTGCTGACGAGATCGCCGCGTTGATCGACGCCCCCGGCGGCTTTGTCGTGACCGCGCCCGACGGCTTCGCGCTCGGGCGCGCGATCGCCGGCGAGGCCGAGCTGATCACCATCGCCGTCGCCCCCGAGGCCCGCCAACAGGGCATTGGCCGCCACCTGCTCGCCGCCTTCGAGGCCGCCGCCCACGCCCGCGCCGCCGATACGGGGTTTCTGGAAGTGGCCGCCGACAATGGTGCCGCGCGCGCACTCTACTGCGGCGCAGGCTGGGCCGAGACCGGGCGGCGCGCGGGCTACTACGCCCGGCAAGGCGCCGCCGTCGACGCGGTGATGATGGCTAAGCCGCTGGCGCCACGCCCGGCGGACCGCTAGGCTCGCCGCCAAACCACCGGAGCACCGCCATGACCGACGCTATCGCTCTCGCCGCCTCGATCCGCGCCAAGGCGGGGGCAGAGCCCGTCGCGCTTGGCCTGATCCTCGGCTCCGGACTGAGCCACCTTGCCAACCGGGTCGCGGGCGTGGCGATCCCCTATCGCGATCTGCCGGGTTTCCCGCGCGCCGGCGTCTCGGGGCACAACCCGCAGCTGGTGATCGGCGAACTGTTTGGCATCCGCGTGGCGCTGTTCGGCGCGCGCGAACATTACTACGAGCACGGCAACCCGTCGGCGATGCGCCTGCCACTGGAGGTGCTGCGCGAGCTCGGGGCCGACCGGCTCTATCTCACCAATGCCGCCGGCTCGATGCGCGGCGACATCCCGCCCGGCGAGCTGATGCTGATCGAAGACCACATCAACTTTTCCGGGTTGAACCCGCTGATCGGCGAGCCCACCGATGCCCGGTTCGTGCCGATGAAAGACGCCTATGACCCGCGCCTGCGCGCCGCCCTCGCCGAGGCCGCCCGCGCCGAGGGGATCGTGCTCAAGCAAGGCGTCTACGCCTGGTATTCCGGCCCCTCGTTCGAGACCCCGGCCGAAATCCGGGCGATTCGCACGCTCGGGGCCGATGCGGTGGGGATGTCGACGGTGCCGGAGGTGACTCTCGCCCGCTTCCTGTCCTTGCGCGTCGCCGCCATCTCGGCGATCACCAACATGGCCGCCGGCCTGTCGGACGAGGCGATCAGCCACGACCACACCAAGGCGATGGCCCCGCTCGGCGCGGCAAAGCTGGAACGCCTGCTGGCGCGCGCCCTCACGAAGGCGTGACCGGCTGCGGGGCAACCGCTCCGAAGTGTCGCACTCATCCCCCTTTCGCTTCGCGCGCTCCGGCGTTAGGCATCGTGCATATTCGGGAATCCAAATATGCATACCTACCTTCCCATCGCGGAGATCTCCGCCTCGGTCCCGCTGCTGTTCGGGCTGGGCGCGATTGTCGGCGTGCTGTCGGGGCTGTTCGGCGTCGGCGGCGGGTTTATCCTCACCCCGCTGCTGTTCATGATCGGCATTCCCTCGGCCATCGCGGTAGGAACCCAGGGCAACCTGATCGTCGGGTCGTCCTTCTCCGGGCTGCTCGCGCACCTGCGCCGCAAGACGGTGGATTTTCCGATGGGGGTCGCGCTGTTGGTGGGCGGCGTTGTCGGTTCTTTCCTCGGCGTGCAGCTGTTTCGCTGGCTCACCGCGCTTGGCCAGATCGACCTCGCGATCAAGCTGTCCTATGTCGGCCTGCTCGGCACGGTCGGCGCGCTGATGATGGTCGAGGCGCTCACCGCATTGCACCGGCGCAGGTCGGGCGGCAAGGTCACGCTCAAGCGCAAGCACCACAACTGGGTGCAGCGCCTGCCCTTCCGCATGCGGTTTCGCACCTCCGGGCTCTACATCTCGGTGATCCCGCCGATCGGCGTGGGCGTGCTGGTCGGGGTGATGGCGGCGATCATGGGCGTGGGCGGCGGCTTCATCATGGTGCCGGCGATGATCTACCTGCTCAACATGCCGACCAAGACGGTGATCGGCACCTCGCTGTTTCAGATCACCATCCTCGCCGGCTTCACCACGATGATGCAGGCGACGACCAACTACACGGTCGATTTCGTGCTCGCCTTTTACCTGCTGACCGGGGGCGTGGTAGGTGCGCAGATCGGCTCGCGACTCGGTGCGAAACTCGATGCCGAAACCCTGCGCGTGCTGCTCGCCGCGCTGGTACTCGCCGTAAGTGTGAAGATCGGCCTTGAACTGGTTCTGGAGCCCGGCGAGGCCTATTCGATCGTGAACATGTGAAGGATTTGAAATTGCTCAAAGAAACCCGAAAACGAACGATTGTTCCCGAAATTCTTTCGGTAACGATTATACAAGCCCCCTAGACATATTCAATTGTTTGCAGCAATACCCAACCATGCAGATCTATCTTCCCATCGCCGAAGTCTCGGTCAACGCCTTCCTGCTGCTCGGTTTGGGCGGCCTCGTCGGGGTCCTTTCGGGGATGTTCGGCGTTGGCGGTGGCTTCCTGCTCACGCCCATGCTGTTCTTCATCGGCATCCCGCCCGCGGTGGCTGTGGCAACCGAGGCAAACCAGATCGTCGCCTCGTCGTTCTCGGGCGTGCTCGCGCACCTCAGGCGCAAGACGGTCGACATCAAGATGGGGATTGTGCTGCAGATCGGCGGCCTGATCGGCGCCCAGCTCGGCATTTTCGTGTTCAACTACCTCAAGGCGATGGGCCAGGTCGACCTGCTGGTCAAGCTCGCCTACGTGGTGTTCCTCGGTATCGTCGGCGGGCTGATGTTTATCGAGAGCCTGCGCGCGCTGATGAAATCGTCGAAGGGTACCGCCCTTCCGACCCGGCGCAAGCATACCTGGGTGCACAACCTGCCATTCAAGATGAAGTTCCGCACTTCGGGGCTCTACATTTCGGTGATCCCGCCGGTGATCGTCGGGGTGCTGGTCGGCATCCTCGCCGCGATCATGGGCGTGGGCGGCGGCTTCATCATGGTGCCGGCGATGATCTACATCCTCGGCATGCCCACCAAGGTCGTGGTCGGCACGTCGCTGTTCCAGATCATCACCACCACCGCCTACACCACCATGGCGCACGCCACGACCAACCAGACGGTGGATATCGGCCTGGCCCTGCTGCTGCTGATCGGCGGCGTGATCGGTGCCCAGATCGGCACCCGAATCGGCGTGAAGATGAAGGCGGAGCAGCTGCGCGTGCTGCTCGCGATGATGGTGCTCGCGGTCTGTATCAAGCTTGGATTCGACCTGCTCCTGATGCCGTCCGAACTCTACAGCCTCGGCGCCGGGGGGCACTGACATGACACGTTTCCTCACTCTTCTCGCCACGCTTCTTGCGTTCGCCCTGCCGGCGAAAGCCGAGGAGATCGTCGCCGGGCTCAGCCAGAACGCGGTGCAGATTACCGCCACCTTCGTGGGCTCCGAAATTCTGATCTTCGGTGCGGTGAAGCGCGATTCCCCCGCCCCGGCGGGCGACCTGGGCGTGGCCGTGGTGGTCGAGGGCCCGTCGCACCCGATCACCGTGCGCCGCAAGGCCCATCGCATGGGCATCTGGGTCAACACCGATGCCGTCGCGGTCGAGTCGGCGCCGACGTTCTACGCGGTCTCCACCTCCGGCCCGTTGGACCAGATCATCTCGCCCGAAGTCGACGCACAGCGCCATATCTCGATTCCGGAATCGATTCGCATCTTCGAGTCGGATGCGGTCGCCGACCCGGACAATTTTGCCGACGCGGTAATCCGCATCCGCGAAAACGCCGGGCTCTACATGACGGACGAGGGCGGTGTGCGGATCTCGGACAACACCCTGTTCGACACGCGGATCCAGCTGCCCGCCAACCTGACCGAAGGCGCCTACACGGCGCGGATCTACCTCACCCGGGGCGGCGACGTGATTGCCAACTACTCGACCGGAATCGACGTTCACAAGGTCGGGCTCGAACGCTGGCTCTACAACCTCGCCCATGAGCAGGCCTGGCTTTACGGCTTCATGTCGCTCGCCATCGCGGTGGCGGCGGGCTGGGCCGCATCCACCTTCTTCCGGGTGTTCTTCCGCAGCTAAAGCGCCGGAGCGTAGCAACACACAACGCCCCCGTCTGTCGCGGGGGCGTTTTCATGTCTGTCCTAGCCCGCAGTCTCGATGATCCGCGTGGCGGCGTCAGCCAGGGTCGCGTCGCCGAGGTCCGCCAGTTCCAGCTCGGCCAGCCGGGGCGCCTCGTCGCGCGAGATCTTGCGGTAGCTCGGATCGTAGTGCTCTTCGATCAGCTCGGCCGACATCGTCGCATAGTCGCCCGCCGCCGCGAGCGCCCGCCAGGCCTCGACCCGCGCCCGCCCGTGGTAGCGCACGAGCTTGTCGAGCACCGCACCCAGCTTGGCCGGATCGGCCACCATGTCGGGGTATTCGCCCACCAGATGCGCCGCGCGCGCCGCCAGCGGGGCGGTCACGTCGATGCGCGGGGCGACGATCATCTGTTTCCACAGCGAGGGCGGCACGAGCAGATCGCCGATCTTCGAACTCTCGGCTTCGACAAATACCGGGCGGGCCGGATCGAGCCGGGCCAGCGCCATCGCTAGACCGGTCTCGAACGCCTTCTGCCCCGGCTGCGCGTCACTCATCGGCCCGAACACCGAGCCACGATGCTCGGCCATTGCTTCGAGGTCGATCACCTGCCCGCCCTGCGCCGCGATCTGGTGCAGCAGGCGGGTCTTGGCGGTGCCGGTGCCGCCGTCGACGATCACCACGCGCGCGGCGACGGGCTGGCGGTAGAGCGCGTCAACCACCAGGTTGCGGTAGGATTTGTAACCGCCCTTCACAATATCCACCCGCCAGCCGATCTCGCGCAGGATCGCGGCGAACGAGCCCGAGCGTTGGCCGCCGCGCCAGCAATAGACCAGCGGGCGCCAGCCGCCGCCCCGGTCGGCCAGCGGCCCCTCGAGATGCGCGGCGGCGTTTTTCGCCACCAGCGCCGCACCGATCTTGCGCGCTTTGAACGCCTCGTCCTGCACGTAGATCGTGCCCACCCGCGCGCGCTCTTCGTCCGACAGCACCGGCAGGCTGATCGCGCCGGGAATGTGATCTTCGGCGTATTCCGAGGGCGACCGCACGTCGATGATCTCGTCGAACGCCAGCGTGTCGAAATCGGTGAGCGCGGTGAGGGTGATCGGCATGGCAGTCGGGCTCCGGGAATTGTCGCGCGAGTCCTAGCGCGCCGCGGGCCGACACGCCAGAGCCGCTTCCCCCGCCCCGCGCGCTCTGGTATTGCGCGCACAAAGGAGATCTCCATGACCCGCACCCTGCTCGCCCTCGTTCTCGGTTTCACCCTCGCCACCAGCGCTGCGCCCGCGCAGACCGGCGGTGCCGGGGGCTGGGCGCTGGTCTCGGTCGGCGGCATCGCCGCGCAGCCCGGCGGGCGGATCGCCTTTTCGGCCGATGGTGCAGTATTCGGCACCACCGGCTGCAACCGGTTCAACGGACAAGCCGTCGCCGCCCCCGGTGTGCTCACCTTCGGCACGTCTTTCGCGGTGACCAAGATGGCCTGCGTTGGCGAGATGATGACCCAGGAGATGCAGGTGCTCGAGGCGCTCAAGGGCACCGTCGCCGTGGCTTATGATCCGGTCGCCGACCGGATGATGCTGATCCCCGCCACCGGTGCGCCGGTGCTGGGCTTCGCGCGTGACGACTGACGTCCAACGTTGGCAATTCCCGCCCGGCAGCCGCGAGACATCTCATGACCAGTGCCCCCGACCGACCTGACGAAACCCGGCTCCAGGCTCTGGTCTTTCCCGAGGCCGAGCTTGCCGCCCACCCAGCGCTCTATGCCCGCCTGTCCGGCGGCGCCCGGTTCACGCCGGACGGCCTGAGCCTCGACACCGGCGCCATCGCCGGGTTCGATACCTACTTCAACGCCTTTGACGCTGGCGAATGGCGCGCGGCAACCACCGTCGACGCGCTCGGCTTCCGGCTTGAAGGCGAAGGGCCGGTGACGGTGCGGCTCCTGCTCAGCTTCCCAGACGGGCGCGAGAAGGAGCTGGCGGCGCAAGAGGCGACGCTTGCGCCGGGCAAGCCGCAGCGCATTTCGCTCGGCCCGGTCGGCAGCGGCATCATCCATGCCGAGATCACGGCACGCGGCGCGGCGCGGATCATTGGCGGCGGCTTCACCACCCCCGATGCGCCCCCGGCCTGGCCGCGCCTCACCATCGCCATCACCACCTTCCGGCGCGAACAAGCCGTGGCCGCCACCGCGCGCCGGCTTGATGCCTTCTTGCGGGCCTACGCCCATGCAAACTCCATCGAGGTGCTGATCGTCGACAATGGCGGCACAGCCGAGATCGCGCCCACCGCGCATATCCGCCGCGTCGTCAATGCCAACCTCGGCGGCGCGGGCGGCTTTGCCCGCGGGCTGATCGAGGCGCGCGCCTGCGGCGCCAGCCATTGCCTGTTCATGGATGACGATGCCATGTTCCACATGGAGAACCTGGCCCGCACCCATGCCTTCCTGGCCTTCGCCCGCGATCCGGCCACGGCGCTCGCAGGGGCGATGATCACCAACACCCACCCCCACCAAGTCTGGGAAAATGGCGCGGTGTTCGATGGCATCTGCCACCCGCTGCACAACCGCACCGACCTGGCCGACCGCGCCGCGCTCTACGCGATGCTGTTCGCCGCCGCCGACCCGCTGCCGGTGAACGGCTACGGCGGCTGGTGGTATTTCGCTTTTCCCGTGGACCATGCCCGCCACGACCCGTTTCCGTTTTTCGTGCGCGGCGACGATAGCGGCTTCTCCCTCGCCAACCCGTTCTCGATCCGCACGCTGAACGGGGTGGTCTCGTTCCAGGATGCGTTCGGCGAGAAGGAAACGCCGCTGATCCACTATCTCGATCTGCGCTATCACCTCGTCCACCACCTGGTGTTCGAGAGCCTCGATCGTGGCCCACTTGGCACCGCCTGGGTCGCGCTCCAGCTCATCCTGCGCTCGGTGGCGAAGTTCCACTACGCCTCGGCCGAAGCCCAGCTGATCGCGCTGGACGACGTGCTGTCGGGCCCTGATTTCTTTCTCGCCAATGCCGACATGTCGGCCCGGCGCGCCGAGATCGCCGCGCTCTCAGGCCCCGAGACCTTCCGGCCAATCGACGCCGCACCAGTGCCGGCCCAGCGCCGCGGGCTGGTGCGTGAACTGGCCTGGGCGCTCACCCTCAATGGCCACCTCGTGCCCTTGCACGCCTGGTTCGGCGACGACCGGGTGCTGCCGCTGGCCCAACGTGGCCCGATCTGGCCGATCTTCGGCGCCCGCAGCCTCACATACGTCGATCCCGAAAACAGCACCGGCTACACAATGCGCCAGAGCAAACGGCGCGGCCTGGCCCTGGCCGGGCGCGGACTGGCCCGCTCGATCACGCTGATGCGGCGCAGCAGGGCGCTCAAGGCGCTCTACCGGGGCCGCTACGACGACATCACCCGCGAGGCCACCTGGCGCAAGCTGCTCGGCCTGCCCGGGCGCCAGGATTGACCTCGCCCCTGGCGTACAACGTCGGCAAAAAGCTCCCCCGCCAACCTTGAACCGACCCGGCAATCCTTTAGGATGTCGTGATATTTGTTTCAATTGGTTCATCTTGTCGGCCAAGACGGCCTTGATTTTTTGCCTTCAGGAGGTCGCTTGCAATCCCCCTTCTTTGAAAAACTGAGAGCCGAAGTGGCGCGCCTTGGCGGTTATCACAACGCCCATACCCACCTTGACCGCGCCAATACCCTTGATGATGGCTACGTCGATCATGGCCGGCTCCGGGTGCTCGAAAGCTCGCATATCTCGCTGCAACAGAAGCACAAGCTGATCGCCACGGTGCACGAAGGGCCGGCCTATGACGCCGGCAACCTCGACCGCCGGATCCGCGAGACCCTTGATATCATGGTCGCCGCCGGCACCCGCCGCGTCGATACCATGGTCGACGTCACGCCCGACCGGGTGGGCACCTCGGCGCTGACCCTGATGCAGGCGATCGCCGAAGACTACGCCGACCGGATCGAGCTGCAGGCCGCCGCCTACACGCCGTTCGGTTTTCGCGACGACATGCCGGCGCAATGGGACGTGTTCGAGCAGGGCGTGAAACAAGCCGATTTCATCGGGTGCCTGCCCGAAGCGGACGACGTGACCGACTATCCCGGCCACATCGGTTTCAATGAGCATTGCACCCGGATGCACGATCTGGCCCGGCGCAGTGGCAAGATGCTCCACGTCCACACCGACCAGCTCAACATCCCGCAGGAAGACGGCACGGAGCGGCTGATCGAGGTGGTGCGCAAGGAGGGCGTGCTGGCCGCGGGCGCGGCGCCAACGATCTGGGCCGTGCACGCGATCTCGCCCTCGACCTACGGCGATGCGCGCTGGGAGGCTTACATCGAAGGCCTGCTCGAGACCAATATCGGCATCATCTCCTGCCCCTCCGCCGCGCTGGGGATGCGCCAGATGCGCACGATCCAGACGCCGACCTACAACTCGATCGTGCGGGTGCTGGAGCTGGCCGTGGCCGGGGTGCCGGTGCGGCTCGGGTCGGACAATATCGCCGACATGTGCTCGCCCTCCACCACCGCCGATCTTACCGACGAAGTCTTCGCGCTCACGGCCGCGATCCGTTACTACAAGGTCGAGATCCTCGCCAAGTTTGCCGCCGGTCTGCCGCTCGCTGCGGATGAACGCGAGGCGGTCGCCGAACACCTGAGGCTGAACGATGTGGAAATGGACAAACGTGTTCGCCGCTGGGCGACCTGAGCACGCCCCCGCCCCTGCGCTGCCGTTCGACCTGCTCGCCGCCGAGTTCGTGGCTGACCCCGCACCCGGCTATGCCTGGCTGCGCGACAATGCCCCGCTGGCCGCGCTCAAGGGCGGTGGCTATGTGCTGACCCGTGCCGCCGACATCCACGACGCCTTCACCGATCCCAGACTCGGCAACGCGCCGTCTCGGTTTTCGATGCTGGCGGCGAAAAACCGCGACCGCTACACCGCCGCTGGCGTGGCCGCAAACATCCCTCCGTTCCTCGACAAGCCCCGCCATGTCGATATGCGCCGCCCGCTCTCGGCCGCCTTTTACGACGCTTTCGCCGGGGCGCACGGTTGGATCGACGACCTCGCGCAAGAGCATGTGGCGCGGGCCAGGGCGCAGGGCAGGGCCGAGGTGATCTCGCAGATCGGGCGGCCCTACGCCGCGCAGGCGATGGCGCGCTTTGTCGGGCTCGACCATGACCCGGCGGCAATCGCCACCGCGACCGGGGCGGTGTTCAAGCTGTTCGCGCCGATCACCGACCGCGCCGGGTTCGAGGCGGTCAACACCGGGCTCGACGCGACCCGGCGCCACATCGCCAAAGCGGTAGAGCGGCGGCACGCCGATCCGGGCAACGACCTGATCTCGCATCTGATCGCCTACCAGAAGGACCACGACGGCACGCCGAACGACGTCGAGATCGGCGACAACGCGCTGCTGGTGCTGGCCGACGGGATCGAGAACATCGAGGCGGCGATTGCCCAGGTGCTGATCTTGCTCGACCGCAACCCGCACGCGCGTGCAGCGCTGGGGGCGGGCGCGCTCGACCCGGGCGCCGTGGTGCGCGAGGCGCTCAGGCTCGAAACCCCGGCGCAGCTCATCGCGCGCGTGGTGCGCGAGCCTCACGTGCGCCACGGTGTGCCGCTGAGCGAGGGCACCCCGGTGTTTCTCGCCCTTGGCAGCGCCAACCGCGATCCCGGACTGCACCCCGATCCCGACCGGTTCGATCCCGCGCGCGACCCCGCGCAGGCGCTGACCTTCGGGCGTGGCCGGCATCGCTGCATCGGCGCCGACCTTGGCCAGATGCTGATCACCGCCGCAGTGCGGGCACTGGCAGCGCATCCCTTGCGGCTGGTCGATCCGCCCGAGGCGCTGCGCTACCAGCCCCGGGTCGGACACCGCTGGGCGGCAAGTCTGCGGATTGCCTTCGACCCGGCCCCCTAGCGCGGCAGAACCAACCGGCGCAGCGCACTCTTTTCCACCGAATCGAACCAGTCGTAGCCATCGTCCACCATCCGTAGCGTCAGGAGATGCGGGCGGTCGCGGTCGGGAAAGGGCCAGGCTAGGCGGAGCGTCGCGGTAAAGCTGTCGCCCGGCGCGATCACGCGGTCGAACCGCGCCACGTCGAGCTTGTCCACCAGGTGCCGGCCAAACAGCGATACCATCCCGGCCGACAGAAACAACCCGCTCTGCGCCGAGGGCGGCCAGGCCACCGCGCTTGTGTTGGTCACGCGAACCGGGACCGGCACGCTGCCCCCACGGGGCACGAACAGCGGCACACGCCCTCGTATCTTCGCACGGTACCGCGCGCGCCGGGCCGCGAAGCCGATCGCCTCGGCCCTGGCCGGGCGCGGAGGCTTTGGCAGCGCCGCCCCGGCCAGGATCGCCGCCGCGCGGTCCGCAACCCTGGCGAAGGTGGCGGCGCGGATCGCCTGCACATGCACCCCGTCGAGATGCAGCACCTCGGCCCCTTCGGGATGCAGATCGGCATGGCCACGGGTGGCATCGAGGTAGCGCCCTGTGGGCGAATAGAGCGGGCTGTCGGTGCCGATGTAGAGCACCGGATAGGGCGTGGGGGCGTGAAACAACTTGTCGAGGGCGACAAACAGCGCCACCGCGTGGCCGCGCGCGATCAGCAACGGCGCGACCGCCTCCATCAGGTTGGCCCCACCGCAGAAGCCGCCGAGGATGACCGGCTCACCGGGGGCGAGCAGGGCCTCGATCTCGTCGGCATAGTGGCCCGCCAGCTCGGCGATCAGCGCACGAAACCCACGGCTGTAGTCGCGCAATGTGCGCAGGATGTAAAACGGGTGATCGGCGGCGAAATGGCGCCCGACGAGGGTGGCGGCCTTGATCCCGTTGTCGGCAAAGAACACCTTGGTGCCGGGTTTGACCGTGTTGCGCGCCACGATCAGACCGTGCCGCCCGGCACGCTGACCCCGCCACCCGGCGGTGCGCTTGCGCAGGTAGTCGAAATAGGGCGGCTCGTCGGTGCTTTGCGCACCGCCCGCCACAGGCGTCTGCGTCCCGCCGGCGTCGAGCGCCTGCACAAGCGCCCCGAACCGTGGCGCCTCGAACAGCAGGTTCGGCGGCATCGCCCGGCCCAGCGCCTGTTCCAGCGCGAGCAGGAAATCGGTCGCCGACAGACTGTCGCCGCCATCCTCGAAAAAGTCTGCCTCGACATGCGGCGGGCGGCACTTCAGCGTTGCCGCCCAGACCTTGGCCACCTTGCGCGCAAGCGGGTTCAGCTCTGGTGCCTGTGCCGCGCCCTCGCCACGCCCCAGCCGGGCCACGGCGCGCCGATCCGTCTTGCCGTTGGCAAGCTTTGGCAGGGTGTCGAGCCGGAGCAGCCGGCGCGGCATCTCGAACTCGGACAGCTGCGCGGCCAGCGCCGCGCGTAGCGCCGCCTCATCCAGCCCGCGCGGTCCGGCGACGGCCAGCCCGACCTGTTCGCCCAGCGTCGGATGCGGCAGCGCGAAGGCGACGGCATCGGTCACCTCGTCGATCGCCTTTGCCGCGCGTTCGATCGGCACCGGCGAAATCTTCTCGCCGCCGCGGTTGATCATCTCCTTCACCCGGCCGGTGATAAACAGGTGGCCGGCGGAATCGCACCGCCCGAGGTCGCCGGTGCGCAGCCAGTCGCCATGCCGGGGCGTGCGCGCATCGCCTTCGTACCCCTTCATCACCGTCGGTCCACGCACGCAGATTTCGCCCACCTGCCCCACCGCCACCAGCGCCGCGTGGCCGTCGATCAGCGCCACCTCCGGCCCCGCCACCCGGCCGACCGAATGGGCGACACGCGGCGCCGGCGGCAACGCCATCGTTGCGATCTGGCCGGCGGTTTCGGTCATGCCATACATCTGGATCAGCGGCGTGCCGTGCAGGAAGGCCTCGCCCGCCGCGCGCAACGGCTCGGGCAGATCGGCCGAAACCATGCGCACGAACCGCAGCCGCGCGCCCATTGCCTGTCCGGTCTCGGGCGCGGCCGTCTCGACCAGGTGGGCAAGGGCCGCCGGCACGAGCTGCAACCATGTGGCGCGATGCTCGATCACCGCCCGCGCGATCTCGTCCGCCGCAAGCCCGCGCGCCACCACCACCGAACCGCCGGCGATCAACGGCGCCAACAACAGGTCGACCACCGCGCCGACATGAAACATCGGCAGCGCATGCACCGCCCGGTCGCCTGGGCCAAGCGCCAGGCTGGCGGCGATGTTGCGCGCCGAGGCGAGCAGCTGTTCAGGGCTGAGCGGCACCCGTTTCGGCGCGCCGGTGCTACCCGAGGTGAGCAGCACGAGGCCGGGCGTGCGTGGCGTACACGGCGCACCGGCCGCACGCCCGTGCAAATCCACCGGCGCACCCGACCCGGTCCAGCGCAGAACCGCCGGCGCACTATCGCCCAGCGCCGCGGCGAGGGCATCGCCAGCGGCACCAGAGGCGACAATCACCGCGTCGGCCCCGGCCTCGGCAATCTGCGCGGCCAGGCTGGCGGGGTTGGCCTGCGGGTTCAGCGGCATCAGGTTGACGGCATCGACAAGTGAAAGGATCGCCGCGGCGGTTTCGCCCGTGTTGGGCAGGAGCATCGCCAGGCGGTGCGACGGCGTAAGCCCGGCCCCGGCAAGCGCCTGCCGCCAGCCCGCCCGGCGGCGGCGCAGATCGGCAAGGCCAAGCGCCTGCCCGGTCTCGGTGATCAGGACAGACCCGGCGTCGGCCACACGGGCGGGCTTGAATACGTCGTCCCATGCGCCCGTCCCGGGCGGCTGCGCCTCCATCGCGATGTCCTTTCCGGTCGATCCCCCAGCGGCCTGGAATACGGCGGCCTCGCCGTTCGAGCTATACGCGATCCGGGCGGGTCTGCCCAGCATCGCAGCCGCACCACGAGCCCGGGACCATGCGCCAAACGCGCGGCCACGGACCTTGGTCACAGGGTATTGGAGGATCTTTGTCGCGCCCCGCCCAGGTCGTCACCGGCGCCCCGCGTCGATCAACGCCCTCCTGCGAGATTTCGATCAGGAACTGGCGCACCCGAATTCCATCGCGGACGCCCGCATCGCCTGGCGACGGCGACGGCGACCGGGACCGGGAAGGCATTTGACGATCTCGCCGGCGGCACGCACGATCGGGCAACGAATGCGAGGAAGCTCGGACTGAATAAGCGGTCGAACTTGTCATGATCGGCGGCGGCCAAGGGGCTTTGGTCGGCGCGGATACCGCATCGCCGCGCGATTCGACGGCACGTGCGAGCTTTTGGCCGAAGCGCCAGCCTTCCAAACGGCCGGGAACTGAGTTAAACGCCCCGGGAGGCGCGCGGGTACGCTTCCCGGCATCCTGTAAATTCGGGCGTATTTCGCCGCATTGGAAAGGGTCAGCATGACCAAGAGAGCCCTCATCACCGGCATCACTGGCCAGGACGGCTCCTACCTCGCCGAGTTTCTGCTTGAAAAAGGCTACGAGGTGCATGGCATCAAGCGCCGCGCCTCATCGTTCAACACCCAGCGGATTGACCATATTTATGAAGATCCGCATGCGCCGAACCCGGCACTGAAACTGCACTACGGCGATCTCACCGACACCTCCAACCTAACCCGCATCATGCGCGAGGTCGAGCCGGACGAGGTATATAATCTCGGTGCACAAAGCCATGTGGCGGTGAGTTTCGAAAGCCCGGAATATACTGCGGATGTCGATGCGATCGGCGCCCTGCGCCTGCTCGAGGCGATCCGCTTTCTCGGGTTCGACAAAAAGACCCGGTTTTACCAGGCCTCCACCTCCGAGCTGTTCGGCCTCGTTCAAGAGACCCCGCAACGCGAAACCACCCCGTTCCATCCGCGCAGCCCCTATGCCGTGGCCAAGATGTATTCCTACTGGATCACGGTAAACTACCGCGAGGCCTACGGGATCTATGCCTGCAACGGCATCCTGTTCAACCACGAGAGCCCGCGCCGCGGCGAAACCTTCGTGACCCGCAAGATCACAAGGGGGCTCGCCAATATCGCCCAGGGGCTCGAACACGGGCTGTTCATGGGCAATATCGACGCGAAGCGCGACTGGGGCCATGCCAAGGATTACGTGCGGATGCAGTGGATGATGCTGCAGCAGGAGGCGCCGCAGGACTTCGTGATTGCGACCGGCGCGCAGAACTCGGTGCGCGAGTTCATCACCTGGTCGGCCGAAGACCTGGGCATCACCCTGCGGTTCGAGGGCGAAGGCCTGGACGAGGTCGGGATCGTCGAGGCGGTCACCGGCGACGATGCGCCGGCCGTGGCCCCGGGCGACGTGATCGTGCGGATCGACCCGCGCTACTTCCGCCCCGCCGAGGTGGAAACGCTGCTCGGCGACCCGTCCAAGGCCAAGACCGAGCTTGGCTGGGAGCCGCGCATCACCGCCCGCGAGATGTGCGCCGAGATGGTGGCCGGGGATCTGAGGGCGGCCAAGCGCCACGCGCTCCTGCGGGCGCACGGGCTGGATCTGCCGGTGTCGGTCGAAAACTGAGGGACGCGCGATGAAAACCTACGTGGCGGGACATCGTGGCATGGTCGGCGGCGCGATCCTGCGCCAGATCGAGGCGCGGGGGGGCGAGACCGTCACCCGCACCCACGCCGAGCTCGACCTCACCGACCAAGCCGCGGTGCGCGATTTCATGCAAAGCGAAAAACCCGACCAGGTGATCCTCGCCGCGGCCAAGGTGGGCGGCATCATGGCCAACAACACCTATCCGGCCGAGTTCATCTACGACAACCTGATCATGGAGGCGAACGTCATCCACCAGGCGTGGCAGGCGGGGGTGCGCAAGCTGCTGTTCCTCGGGTCGTCCTGTATCTATCCGCGCGCGGCGGCGCAGCCGATGCGCGAGGACGCGCTGCTCACCGGCCCGCTCGAATGCACCAACGAGCCCTACGCGATCGCCAAGATCGCCGGGATCAAGCTGTGCGAAAGCTACAACCGGCAATACGGCACCGACTACCGCTCGGTGATGCCGACCAACCTCTACGGGCCGGGCGACAACTTCCACCCGCAGAACAGCCACGTGCTGCCGGCCCTGATCCGCCGCTTTCACGAGGCGGCGCAGGGCGGGGTCGAGGAGGTGGTGGTCTGGGGCACCGGCACGCCGATGCGCGAGTTCCTGCATGTCGACGACATGGCCGAGGCCGCGCTGTTCGTCGCCGATCTCGACCCGGCGACCTACGCGCGCGAAACCGAGCCGATGCTGAGCCATATCAACGTCGGCACCGGCAGCGACGTGACGATCCGCGCGTTGGCCGAGACCGTGGCGCGCGTCACCGGCTACGCGGGCCAGATCACCTTCGACAGCACCAAGCCGGACGGCACGCCGCGCAAACTGCTCGACGTGAGCCGGCTGGCCCGGCTCGGCTGGACCGCGCGGATCACGCTCGAAGACGGCATCCGCGAAACCTATGACTGGTTCCTTGCTCAGGGCGATGACGGGCTTAGGATGGCATAGGCGGCCCCGCCCGGGCGAAAACAGTAGTTGGGAGCAGTTCACATGATTACCCCGGTTCTTCTGAGCGGCGGATCAGGCACGCGGCTCTGGCCGCTGTCGCGCAAATCCTACCCCAAGCAGTTCGTGCCGCTGGTCGGCGACGACACGCTGTTTCAGGCCTCGGCGCGGCGGCTCTCCGGTCCGGGCTATGCCGCCCCGCTGGTGCTGACCAATTCCGATTTCCGCTTCATCGTCACCGAACAACTCGCCGGGATCGGGATCGACCCGGGCGCGGTGCTGATCGAGCCCGAGGGGCGCAACACCGCCCCCGCCGTGCTCGCCGCCGCGCTTTGGCTGGAGCGCAGTGACCCCGACGGGCTGATGCTGGTGGCCCCCTCCGACCACGTCGTGCCCGATGCCGCCGCCTTTCGCGCGGCCGTCGAGCTGGGCCGGCCGGCAGCCGAGGCGGGCAAGCTCGTTACCTTCGGCATCGCCCCCGACCACGCCGAAACCGGATACGGTTACCTCGAACTGGCCGAGACGCTCGACGGCGACCATCCCCACGTGATGGACCTGGTGCGCTTCGTCGAGAAGCCCGATGCGCCGCGCGCCGCCGAGATGGTCGCCGGCGGCAGGCACCTCTGGAACGCGGGCATTTTCCTGTTCTCGGTCCGCGCCATCCTTGAGGCCTTTGCGGCCCATGCGCCGGCGCTGCTCGCCCCGGTGGCCGAGGCGCTCGACAAAGGCCGGCCCGATCTCGGCTTCCTCAGGCTCGACCCGGCGGCCTGGGCGCAGCTCGAGGATATCTCGATCGACTACGCGGTGATGGAGCGCGCGCGCAACCTCGCCGTCGTGCCCTTCGCCGCCGGCTGGTCCGACCTTGGCGGCTGGGATGCCGTGCTGCGCGAAAGCCGGCCCGACGCGGCCGGCGTGGCCACCTCCGGCCGGGCCACGGCGATCGACTGCAAGGCCACGCTGTTGCGCTCCGAAGACGACCGGCTCGAAATCGTCGGGCTCGGGCTCACCAACATCATCGCCGTCGCCATGCCCGACGCGGTGCTGGTGGCCGACGCAAGCCGGGCGCAGGAGGTCAAACGCGTCGTCACCGCGCTGAAGGCCAAGCAGGCGCGCCAGGCCGAGGCTTTCCCGCGCGATCACCGGCCCTGGGGCTGGTACGAAAGCCTGGTGCTGGCCGACCGGTTTCAGGTCAAGCGCATCGTGGTCACCCCCGGTGGCGTGCTCAGCCTGCAATCACATCACCACCGCGCCGAACACTGGATCGTGGTCGAAGGCACGGCCGAGGTGACGATCGGCGACGAGGTGAAGCTGGTGAGCGAAAACCAGTCGGTCTACATCCCGCTGGGCGCCAAGCACCGGCTCGCCAATCCCGGCAAGGTGGCGATGGCGCTGATCGAGGTGCAGACCGGCGCCTATTTCGGCGAAGACGACATCACCCGCTACGAGGACGCCTATGCCCGCGACTGAGCTGACCTGCTTCAAGGCCTACGATATCCGCGGCCGGCTCGGGATCGACCTCGACGAAGCCATCGCCTACCGCATCGGGCGGGCCTTCGCGCGCGCCCTCGGCGCGGCCCGGGTGGTGCTCGGGCGCGATGTGCGCGCCTCGTCCGAGGCGCTCGCGTCTGCCGTGGCGCGCGCACTCGTCGACGAAGGCTGCGAAGTGCTCGACCTCGGGCTTTCGGGCACCGAGGAAATGTATTTCGCCACCTCGCAGTTCGAGGCCGATGGCGGCATCTGCGTCACCGCCTCGCACAATCCGATGGACTACAACGGGATGAAGATGGTGCGCGCGGGCTCCGCCCCGCTTGATGGCGCGACCGGGCTTGCGCGGATCAAGGCGCTGGCCGAGGCCGACGCCTTCGGCGCGCCCAAGGCCGGCGGCCACGTGCGTGACGTGGCGGGCGCGGCGCGCGCAGCCTATGTCGACCGGGTTGTGGCGTTTGTCGATGTCGCCGCGCTGAAACCGCTGACGATCCTCGTCAACGCCGGCAACGGCGCCGCCGGGCCCACCTTCGACGCGATCGCCGACGCGCTGGCGGAGCGCGGCGCGCCGCTCGACTTCAGGCGCATGCATCACGACCCGGACGGCACGTTCCCGCACGGAATCCCCAACCCGCTGCTGCCCGAGAACCAGCCCCAGACCGCCCGGGCGGTGCGCGCGGCGGGCGCCGATTTCGGCGTCGCTTGGGATGGCGACTTCGACCGGTGCTTTTTCTTCGACCACGACGGGCAGTTCGTCGCCGGCGAATACCTCGTCGGCCTGCTGGCCGAGACCTTCCTGGCGAAGGAGCCGGGGGCGACGATCATCTACGATCCGCGCGTGGTCTGGAACACGCGCGACATCGTGGGCAAGGCCGGCGGGCGGGCAGTGCAGGCGCGCACCGGCCACGCCTTCGTCAAGCAGGCGATGCGCGACGAGGGCGCCGTCTATGGCGGCGAGATGAGCGCGCACCACTACTTCCGCGATTTCGTGCACTGCGATTCGGGCATGATCCCCTGGGTGCTGGTGGCCGAACTGGTCAGCAAGGCGGGCCCGCTTGCATCCCTCGTGGGCGCGCGCCGCGCCGCTTTCCCCTCCTCCGGCGAGATCAATTTCGTGCTCGATGACCCACCCGCCGCCATCGCCCGCGTGCGCGCCGCCTTTGGGCCGCAGGCGGTCGAGATCGATGAGATGGACGGGCTCGGCTTCGACATGGGCGACTGGCGCTTCAACTTGCGCAGCTCGAACACCGAACCGGTGGTGCGGCTGAACGTCGAGGCGCGCGGCAGTGCCGCGCGGGTGGCGCAAGGCGTCGAGGCCGTCAAAGCCGTTCTGGCCTGAGCCATCCGGGGCGCGGGCCACATCACGCGCGGACGGGCAAAACATGCAATTCGCAGAGACACCACCGGCAGCAATGGCGAAATCGCGGGCACACCCGCGTTTCGTCGGTCCGAGAAGATGGAACCAGCGGTATGGTGGCGGAGACGAAGGGATTCGAACCCTCGAGACAGTTTCCCGTCTACTCCCTTAGCAGGGGAGCGCCTTCGACCACTCGGCCACGTCTCCGCCGGCGTGTCTATTTGCCCCCGCCACGGAAAACAAGGGGGGAAATCCGGGGGCGGGCAAAGTTCGGCGCGAATCGTGCGGGGTTCGCGGCAGCCACTTGGCGGGTCGCGTCGAATCCCTTCGAAAGGCTTACCGCAGGTCCCTGAACCACCGGTGGCCGGGTGGACTCAACGGCCCCCGCGCCACGACGCGGGCGCACGCCACGGCGCCGCGCTGCGTGCCCCTGTGCACCGCCACCTCGACACCACGCCCACCACGGCACAGCGCTTGACGGGGTTCCGCTTGCTGTGGTCTTTCGGGGCAGCGAACAGATCGAAACGAAGTCGGAGACCTCTTACATGCCTACGCTCACCCGTGCCGGGTTCGGACTGGCCATCGGCGGCGCTGCCGTCGCCCTGCTGCTTGCCTCGGGCGGCGTGCTCTACCGCGCCTACCAGGATGGCGCCGGGGCCGGGGCGGAGACGCGCACGCCGCGCGAGCGGGCCTATGCCGTGAGCGTCGCCACGCTCACCGCCGAAACGGTCACCCCGACGATCACCGCCTATGGGCACCTTGCCAGCGGCCGCACCCTGGAGCTGCGCACTGCCGTGGCCGGGCCGCTGGTGGAAATGTCGGGCAATTTCCGCGACGGCGGCGTGGTCGCGGCGGGCGAGGTGCTGTTTCGGATCGACCCGGCGCGGCTCGCCACGTCGCTGGCCCTGGCCGAGACCGATGTGGCCGAAGCCGAGGCGGCTCTGGCCGAATCCCGTGCCGGGCTGGAACTGGCCCGGCTCGAAGCCGACGCGGCGCAGGTGCAGTTCGATCTGCGCGCGCAGGCCGTGGCGCGCCAGGTCGATCTGCAAGGGCGCGGCGTGGCCACCGCGGCGGACGTGGAGGCGGCCGGGTTGGCACGCGCCGCCGCCGAACAGACGCTGATAAACCGCCGCCAGGTCGTGGCCGGCGACGAGGCCCGCGTGGCCCAGGCCGAGATCACCGTGCGCCGCCGCGCGATCGCGCTGGCCGAGGCGCGCCGCGCCCTTGAGGAAGCCAACGTGCGTGCGCCCTTCGCCGGTGCGGTCAGCGCGGTCTCGGCGGTCGAGGGCCGGCTGGTGTCGGCCAACGAACAGCTCGGCGTGCTGATCGACCCGAGCGAGATCGAAGTGGTGTTCCGGGTCACCAAGAACCAGTTTTCGCGCCTGCTGAACGCCCAGGGCCAGATGCGCAAGGCCGAGATGGTGGTGCAGGTGCAGCGCGGCCGCGCGCTCACCGAGCTGCCCGCCACGCTCGACCGCGCCGGGGCCGAGGTGGAAGACGGCCAGGTCGGCCGGCTGGTCTATGCCCGGCTCACCGACCCCGACCCGACGCTGGTGCAGCCCGGCGATTTTGTCACCGTCCAGATCCCCGAGCGGCCGATGGACGGCGTCGCGCGCATTCCCGCCACCGCCGCCACCACCGACGGCAAGATCCTCCTGATCGGCGAAGATAACCGGCTGGAAGAGGTGCAGGCCACGCTGCTGCGCCACCAGGGCGACACGCTGATCGTCGCCGACGTGCCGTTCGGCCGGCAATATGTGCTGGCGCGCGCGGTGCAGCTCGGCACCGGCATCCAGGTGGAACCGGTCGTCGCCCAGCCCGAAGGCGCCAGTGCGTCCGCCCCCGCCGCTGCGCCCGCCCCGGCTGCCGATACCATCGCCCTCGACGAGGCGCGCCGGGCCGCAATCATCGCCTACATCGAGGCCAGCGCCCAGATGAAGCCGGAGATGCGCGAGAAATTCCTCGAAGAGCTGAACCGCCCCGAGGTGCCTGTGGCGACGGTGGAGAAGTTCGAAGCCAAGATGGCGGAGGGCCAGTAGATGTCGGAGCGCGCGCAAGGAGTGCTCGGCTACTTCACCCGCCACCGCACCGCCGCGAGTTTCGTGATGGTGGTGATGCTGGCCCTCGGGCTGCTCGCCACCACCAAGATCCGCTCGCAATTCTTCCCCGATGTCGTGGTCGATACCGTGACCGTGACCGTGGCCTGGGACGGCGCCGGCCCGGAAGAGCTCGACAGCGCCGTGGTCGGGCTGCTCGAACCGGCGCTGCAAGGCGTCGAGGGGGTATCGAGCTCAAGCGCGGTGTCGAAAGACGGCTCGACCACCGTCACCCTGCTGCTTGAGCCGGGCTGGGACATGGCGCGCGCCACCGAAGACGTGAAAGCCGCCGTCGACGCGGTGAAGACCCTGCCCGACACCGCCGAAGAGCCGGTGGTGCGGCGCGGCGTGTGGAAAGACAAGGTGACCGAGGTGGTCATCTCCGGCGCGATCGGCCCCGACCAGTTGGCGCGGATCGGCGACGAGTTCGTGGCCCGGCTCTACCGCGCCGGCATCACCCGCACCGATGTCACCGGCATTGTCGCGCCGCAGATCGAGCTGCGCGTGCCCGAGGCGGCGCGGATGCGCCATGACATCACGCTCGCACAGGTGGCCGGGGCGATTGCGCGCGAGGTCGAGACCCGCCCGGCCGGCGACGTGGCCGGGGGCGCGGCCCGCCTGCGCGCCGGTGACGAAACCCGCGAGGCCGACCAGATCCGCAATCTGGTGCTGCGGGTCAACCCGGACGGCTCCAAGCTCTACGTGCGCAACGTCGCCGACGTGAGCGTGACCGGCTCCGATGCCGGGCGCGCCTATGCGATCGACGACCAGCCCGCCGTGCTGATCCGCGTCGACCGCACCGCCGAGGGCGACGCGATCGGCATGGAGGCCACCGTGCGCCGGCTCGCCGAAGAGCTCAGCGCCGAACTGCCCGAGGGCGTGGAAATCCGGCTGATCAACGCCCGCGCGCAGGATATCACCGACCGGCTCGACATCCTGATGTCAAACGGTCTGTCCGGCCTCGTGCTGGTGCTGATCACGCTGTTTCTGTTTCTCTCGGCGCGCACCGCTTTCTGGGTGGCGATGGGCATTCCCGTGTCGATGCTCGCCGCCGTGGGCGTGATGTATGCCGCCGGGCTGACCATCAACATGATGTCGCTGTTCGCGCTCATCATCACCCTCGGCATCGTCGTGGACGACGCCATCGTCGTCGCCGAACATGCCGACCACCGCCACCGCAAGCTGGGCGAAAGCCCCGATCTTGCCCCCGTCAACGCGGTGCGCCGGATGCTCGGCCCGGTGTTCAGTTCCACCACCACCACCGTGCTCGCCTTCATCGGCCTGCTGTTCATCGGCGGCGAGTTCGGCCGGCTGATCGCCGATATCCCGCTGGTGGTCACGGCGGTGCTGATCGCCTCGCTGGTCGAAAGCTTCCTGATCCTGCCCAACCACATGCGCCACGCGCTGATCGCCGGGGCCAAGAAGCACTGGTACGATTGGCCCTCGACGATGTTCAACCGCGGCTTCGCGATCGTCACCGAGCGCGCTTTCGCGCCGTTCATGGGCTGGATCGTGCGGCTGCGCTACCTGGTCGCGGCGGCGATGATCCTGCTGCTCTCGATTTCGGTCTCCAGCCTGCTGCGCGGCGATGTGGCCTGGGCGTTCTACACCGCGCCGGAACGCGGCTCGGTGACCGGCAACTTCGCCTTCCTGCCCGGCGCCACCCGCGCCGATGCGCTGGCGCTCGCGCGCGAGCTTGACCGCGCGGTCACCGTGGTGGGCGAGCAATACGAGGCCGAAAGCGGCATCTATCCGATCGTCCACGCGCTCACCCAGGTGGGCGGCACCGCCGCCAAGGGCATTCCCGGTGAAGAGACGATGGACCCCGATACCCTCGGCTCGATCGACATCGGCCTGGTCGGCGCCGACCAGCGCGACTTCTCGGCGCAGGACTTCGTGCGCGCCTTGCAGCAGGAGCTGAAACGCCCCGCCGGACTGTCGGTGCTGAGCTTCCGCAGCCAGGGCATGGGGCCGGGCGGCGACTCTCTGGCGGTCAATTTCTACGGCCCCGACAGCTTTGCGCTGAAGGCGGCGACGGTCGATCTCGCGGCTGCGCTTAGCCAATACCCGGAGGTCACCGGACTGCAGGACAGCCTGCCCTACGGCAAGTCCGACATGGTGCTCAAGCTCACCCCGGCGGGCGAGGCGCTCGGCTTCACCACCGAGGCGATCGGCGCGGAGCTGTTCGGCCGGCTGAACGGCATCACCGCCGCCGAGTTTCCCGCCGGCACGCGCACGACAGCCGTGACCGTGCGGCTGCCCGAGGCCGAACTCAGCGCCGATTTTCTCGACACCACGCTGATGCGCACCCCGGCCGGCGCCTACGTGCCGCTCGGCGAGCTGGTGACCGTCACCAGCGATCTCGCCTTCTCCAGCGTCGCGCGCGAAAACGGCCGGCGGCTGGCCACCGTCACCGGCAGCCTCGCCGAAGACAACCCCGCGCGCGCCGCCGAGATCGCCACCGCGCTGAACGACGAGATCCTGCCGGCCATCGCCACGCGCTACAGTCTCGATTGGGATCTGGGCGGGCTGGCGGTGCAGGAAAGCGCCTTCCTCGACGAGGCCATGGTCGGGTTCCTGCTCTGCATCCTCGGCATCTACCTGGTGCTGTCGTGGGTGTTCGCCAGCTGGTTCACACCGATGATCGTGCTGGCGGTGGTGCCGTTCGGCCTGATCGGCACGATCTGGGGCCACGCCCAGTTCGGCCTCGCGATGTCACTGTTCACCATCATCGGGCTTATCGGCATGTCGGGGATCATCATCAACGACGCGATCGTACTGGTGACCACGGTGCAGGAGTATGCCCGGCGGATGACCATGGACAACGCGGTGGTGGCGGCGGCGAAAGACCGGCTGCGCCCGATCCTGCTGACCACGCTGACCACCGTGCTCGGCCTCGCGCCGCTGATGTACGAGGAAAGCCGCCAATCCCTGTTTCTCAAGCCCACCGTGGTCACGCTGGTCTACGGCCTCTCGGTCGGCTTTTTCATCGTGCTGCTGCTGGTGCCGTCGCTGATGGCGATCCAGGACGATGCCGCCCGCGCGCTGCAAAGCCTGCGCCGTGTGCTCGCCGGGCCGCGCGTGGCCCCCGGCCTGCGCGCCGGCGCGGGCGTGGCGCTCGCCGCGATCCTGGCCGTCGATGCCGCGCTGATCATGCCCTGGGCACTCTCTGGCCAGGCCGTGGCGCCGTTGCGCGCCCTCGCTGGATCCTGGCCCCCCGGTCTGGTCAGCGTAACCGCGGCGATTGCCGCGAGCGTCGCCATCGCCGCCGCGTTCCGGCTTGCAATCGGCGTGACCGGGCGCCGGTAGCGCAGCCCGCCGCGGCGCGGGCGCGCGCATCGCCGCACCACCTCCTGCACCTCCCGCAAGGGTTGTATCTCGCATTGACGAAGCCCCGCCGCATCGAGATGCGATTTACATCTTGACCGGGTGTTGCAAAATATTGCAACAACTGTAGGTAGTTCTTCGCTGTCGACAACGATCTGCGCGGAACTCTTTCGCACGCGGATCTCGGCTGAATATTCTCTTTGAACATTCGGCTGTCCGTCAGTGGGTTTGTACGAGTGGGGACCTCCAAATAAGGCGGGGTCCAATAAGATGCCGTAGGGGTGCGGTTGGCCGAGGATGCATGCTCGAGAGTCGAGGATGTATTCGCCTGAAGATAGATAGCAGGATGGTTTTCGACAGTACCGTTCGAGTTTTTTTTGACGACCGATCCGAGCTACAGCACGATGACATCGTCATCGGTGGTTCGCAGTTATACTGGACCATGAAGCGCTTGTTCGACATTGCCTTCAGCCTCGTTCTTCTCCCCGTGTTTCTGACGATCCTGCTGGTCTTGGTGGTTCTGAACCCTTTGCTGAACAAAGGTCCCCTGTTTTTCGTGCAAAACCGGATGGGTCTTGATTGCGTTGCCTTCCGCGCCATCAAGTTTCGCTCGATGCTGCCGGTTGAAGGCGTGACACGCAGCGCCGACGATCCGATCGAGCAGGACCGTATTTCTCCGCTGGGCGAATTGATGCGCAAAACCCGGATCGATGAATTACCCCAGATCCTCAACGTCCTGGTCGGCGAGATGAGCCTGATCGGGCCGCGCCCGGACTTTATCGACCATGCCCGTGAATATGCGCGCGCGATCCCGAAATACGCCGCGCGCCACACCGTGCGTCCCGGCATCAGCGGGCTCGCCCAGGTTTCGCTCGGCTATGCCTCGGGCTACACCCAGACCCGGGCCAAGGCGGCGGCCGACCTGATCTATATCCGGAACGCCGGTTTTGGCCTCGACATGAAAATATTCTGGCTCACGCTCGTCACCGTGTTCATGCGCCACGGTGCCTGAGGCGGCGACGGGATATTGCGTCAACTCCCAGTTGTGCGTATGACAGCCGCACCGGCGCAGATCGGAGAGGTCGCCACAGCATGAAAGACATTTCCCTGAGGGAGCCGACCGACAGCGCATACGCTGCGCCCGCGTTCGCGCAGAGCGATGAGGTCGATCTGATCGCGCTCCTGCGCACGCTGTGGCGCGGCAAACTCTGGATCGTTCTTGCGATGCTTGTCGCCGGCGGGCTCGCCTTTGTGTACCTGCAGTATGTCGCGGTGCCGCTCTACACCACGAAAGCCGTGGTCGCGCTCGAAAACCGCCAGGAAACCGTGGTCAACCTCGACAGCGTGATGTCGGGCCTGTCGGGCGACCAGGCGACGATCAATACCGAGGTCGAAGTGCTGCGCTCGCGCAACCTGTTCGGCAGTCTCGTCGACGAGATGCGGCTCACCGACGACCCGGAGTTCAACCCCTACCTCACCGGCGACACCCCCGCGCCCTCGGCGCAGCACGAGAAGGACGCCGCGATCGACGCTGCCCTTGAGGCGATCTCGATCGCCAACGTGCGCTCGTCCTATGTCTACACCATCGCCGCCGTCACCACCGACCCCGAGAAGTCGCGCCGGATGGCGAACACGCTGGCCGAGCTCTACATCCGCGACCAGATGAGTGTGAAATTCGAGGCCACCGCCCAGGCGACGGCCTGGCTGTCGGAACGGGTGGCTACGCTGAAAAGCGATCTTGAAAAGGCCGAGGCCGGGGCACAGGCCTTCACCGCGTCCACCGACCTGGTTTCCGCCGAGGCGCTCGAGCTTCTAAACCGCCAGATCAAGGACAGCCGCGAGCGGCTCGACGGGCTCGAACAGACCCGCACGCGCCACGCCGCCCAGGTCGCGGCGATGGTCGATGCGAAAGCGAGCGGCGACGAAGCCAAGATGCTCGCAACGACCGATGATCCCGCCCTCGCGCGTCTTGCCGGCGGCGGCGCGGACCCGGCGCTGTTTTCCGCCCGGTTCGAAACGGTTCTCGACGGTGCCCGCGTCGATCTCGCCCGCGCAAACGCGCAGCTCGCCGCGCTCGGTGCCTCGATCAAACGTCTCGACGAAGACTACAGCCGTCAATCGCGCGATCTGGTGGCGCTCGATCAGCTCCAGCGCGAGGCGCAGGCTACGCGCACGATCTACGAGTATTTCCTGACCCGCCTGAAAGAGACCTCGGTGCAGGAAGGCATCCAGCAGCCCGACAGCCGGATCCTGTCCGATGCGCCCTTGCCGATCCATCCGTCGCAGCCGCGCAAGGCACGCACGATGGCCCTGGCGCTTGTTCTCGGCCTGATCGCCGGCACCGGCCTCGTGCTTCTGCGCGAGATGCTGCACAGCGGGTTCCGCAATGCCGAGCAGCTTGAGCAGGCCACCGGGATCACCGTGATGGGCCAGCTGCCGCGCATTCCGGCGCGCGCCCGCAAGGGGGTGATCGAGCACCTGATCGAAATGCCGACCTCGGCCGCCGCCGAAGCCGTGCGCAACCTGCGCACCTCGCTGCTGCTGTCCAACATCGACCGCCCACCGCAGGTGATCTTGTCGACTTCCTCGGTGCCCGGCGAGGGCAAGACCACCACGGCGATCGCACTGGCGCAGAATTTCTCCGGAATGGGCAAGTCGGTGCTGCTCGTCGAGGGCGATATCCGCCGCAAGGTGTTCTCGGAATATTTCGACCTCGACGAGCGCCGGGGGCTTCTGGCGGTGCTGGCGGGCGAGGCGGCGTTTGACGACGTGGTGCAGCCGCTCGAGCTGATCGGCGTCGATGTTCTGATCGGGGAGCGGAGCACGACCAACGCGGCCGACGTGTTCTCGTCGGACCGGTTCAAAACCTTCATCGCCGACCTGCGCACGCGCTACGATGTCATCATCATCGACACGCCGCCGGTGCTGCTGGTGCCCGACGCGCGCATCATCTCTCACGCCGTCGATGCGATCCTGTTCACGGTGAAATGGGACCAGACCACGCGCGCCCAGGTGCGCGAGGCGGTGCGCCAGTTCGAGATCGCGGGCCGCGCGATCACCGGCATCGTTCTCGGCCAGATCGACCCGAAAGGCATGAAGCGCTACGGCTACGGCGACCGCTACGGCGCCTATGCCGACTACGGCAGCGCGTACTACGGCTCTTAAATGAGTGTTTCGCTTGATCGCCTCACCGGACCGGCGCTAAATCTCCGGCCATGATCCCACTGTCTCGCCTGTTCTCGCGCGCCCCGCCTCGGCCCGCACCGTTCGACGCCCCTCTCGCGCCGGCGCAACGCCTGGCCGTCATCGGCGACATTCACGGCACCGACGGATTGCTGGAACGGCTGCTGCGCAAACTTGACGCTCATGCCCCCGACCGGCTGATCTTTGTCGGCGACTACATCGACCGGGGCGAAGACAGCGCCGGGGTAGTCGCCCGGCTGCGCGCCCTGGCCGGGACCGAGGCCGGGGCGGTGTTTCTCAAGGGCAACCACGAGGCGATGATGCTCGCCTTCCTCGACGATCCCGTCGCGCGCGCCCGGCGCTGGCTGCGCTACGGCGGCTTGCAGACCCTGGCAAGCTACGGCATCGGCGCCATCAGCGAGGCCCCGAACGAAGCCCAGGCCGTGACCGCCCGCGATGCCTTGGCCGAAGCCATCGGGCCCGAAACCCTCGACTGGCTGCGCACCCTGCCCACTCGGTTCGTCAGCGGCAATGTCGCCGTGGTCCATGCCGGGGCCGATCCGCTGCGCGCGCTGAAAGACCAGTCCGACGAGGTGCTGCTGTGGGGCCACCCGGCGTTTACCCGGCAAACGCGCGCCGACGGACTTTGGGTGGTCCACGGCCACACCATCACCGCCCGGATCGCGCGCGAGTACGGGCGCATCTGCGTCGACACCGGCGCCTATGCGAACGGACGACTCTCTGCCGTGGTGCTTGAGGCGGGACGGTTTGAACCGGTCTCGGCCACCTGGCGCGACCCATAGGGCCTGAGTTGCGACGATAAAACCACAGGTTGTGCCAAATCCCGCGTGGCGGGGCAAAACCGGGTGACCTGAATCCACGTAACGCCTTATAAATGCGCAAATCGGGACCGGATGAAGTCCGGCGAACAGGGGCCAGCAGAACATGCGCATTCTCGTCACGGTTGCTTTTTTGCTCACGCTGACGGCGTGCGGCGGGCTCTACAATTCGCCCGGAATCCTGTCCGAAACCACGGCTGTCGGCGAGGTCAAGGTGGTGGATATTGATGCCGCCAGCATCGCGAGCGCCAATCGCGCACCCTACCGCCCGCGCACCCTGCCCGCTCTGTTTCAGCATTCGGCCGGGCTCGAGGGCAGCGCGCGCGCCACCGGTACCCTGCCCGCGCCGGCCTACAGCCCCGAACAGCGCCCCGCCGCGCTCGCCACCCAGCTGCCCCCCCCCTACACGCCCGGCGTCTACCGCATCGGTATCGGCGACGTGGTCCTGCTGGCCACCCCGAACTCGGCCAGCACGGTCGAGGCGCTCGCCGGCCTGCTCGCCGCCCAGAACCGCCGCCAAGGCTACACCGTGCAGGACGACGGCGCGATCACCATTCCCCAGGTCGGCCGGATCCGGCTCGACGGGCTTTCGCTCGAAGAGGCCGAGGCCGAGGTATTCCAGGCGCTGGTCGCCAAGCAGATCGACCCGACCTTCTCGATCGAGATCGCCGAGTTCAACTCGCAGAGCGTCGCGCTTGGCGGCGCGGTCAAGACGCCCAAGACCCTGCCGATCACGCTCAAACCCCTGACGCTCGCGGCCGCTCTCACCACCGTCGGCGGAACGACCGTGAAAGAGCAGGACTATGGCGCGATCCGGCTCTACCGCGACGGCAAGCTCTACCAGATCCCGCTCACCGCCTATCTGGCGGAGTCCAGCATCCAGAAACTCGCCCTGAAAGATGGCGACTCGATCTATCTCGACACCGCCTTCGACCTGGAAAAGGCCGAGGGCTATTTTGCCCAGCAGATCCAGCTCGCCACCTTCCGCCAGACCGCGCGCCAGGCCGCGCTGAACCAATTGGAAACCGAGGTGACCCTGCGCCGGTCGGAGCTGCAGGAGCGGCGCAGCAATTACCTCGCCCGGGTCGATCTCGACGCGGTCGAACGCGATTACGTCTATATCGCCGGCGAAGTCGGGGTGCAGAACCGCTTCACCCTGCCGTTCGAGCGCAAGGCCTCGCTCGCCGACGCGCTGTTCGACGAGACCGAAGGCGTGCCGAACCGGACCGGCAATATCTCCGAGCTCTACGTGCTGCGCGCCAGCGGCACCGACAGCGGCGTCACCGCCTGGCGGCTCAACGCGCTCAATGCCGCGAACCTCGTGCTCGCCACCCGGTTCGAGCTGCGCCCCAACGACGTGGTGTTCGTCGCCGAGCAGCCCGTCACCGCGCTCGATCGCCTGGTCGGGCAGATCGCGCCGGCCATCTCGCTCACCGGCCTGTAGGCGCCGCGCGGCCCGTCACGCAGCCGTGACCGCCGCCCGCGACGGACCCTTGGGCGGCGCACGTTTGCCCTGTATCGCACCGCACCGCGCGCCGGACCCGGAAGGAAAACCCTGCCAGCCTTTCGCCGGCAAAACGGCGCGCTGCGAAAGCAAAGAGGCCGGGGCTCAAGCCCCGGCCTCGATGTTGCGCAGTCTGGCCGGCGGATCAGAACTTGATCACCGGCGCCATCACCGCGTTGGACAGCGCAGCCGAATTCCACAGCCCGATCCGGATCACCGATCCGTCGTAGACGACGTTCAGCACCTGACCGCAATCGGCCGACACGGTCTCAAGGCTGCGCGCATCAAGCGTCACACCGCCGCCAGTGCTCCAGAGCGCACCTGCGGCGTCCTCGGCCGGGGCCACTGAGGCGATCCGCAGATCGCCGCAGGTAAGCAGCGTGTTGGCATCGCCACGCGCCGCCGCGCGCGCGCCGCCGCCGCCGATCCAAAGCCGGCCGGCGCCAAACATCGCCTCTTCCCCGTATTTGTCGATGATCCCGGGCAGCACTTGCGCCTCGAACACCGCCTGGTCGATCCCTTCGGGCATTTGGATCAGCCGGAACGCGGCGATCAGGCCCAGCTCGGGCCGGGTGGCGTCGTAGAGCGTGAGCATCTGTTCCGAGGCAGGCGCGGGCCAGGACGGCTGCACCGCGAGTCCGGCGGTGGTCAGCTTGTCATTGCCGCCGAAACTGGGCGCCGGCGCCGTCTCGTAGGGGAAGGTGCTGCCATAATCCGGCGTGAGCGCGGCTTTCACCTCGTCCTCGCGCAGGCCCAAGGTGACGCCGACGAGATCGAAGGTGATATCGGCGGCCGGTTCCGCTGGGGCTATGGGCGTGGGCTCGGGCGCTGCGGCAGGCGCCATCGGGTTGCCGGAGTCCGCACCGTCCTGCATCGCCACCAGGTGCAGTCCGGCCGGCACTGGCGCCGGCGCCCCCGTCATCTGCGCCAGCAGCCGGCGCGACGCCACCGGGGCGCCCGGCAGGCCCTGCGCCGCCTTGTAGGCGGCAATTGCGTTGCGGGTATTGCCGCCAAACGCGCCATCGGCCACGCCCGCGGTATAGCCGAGAGCATTGAGGTTGGTCTGCAGCTCGAACACCCCGTCACGGTCGAGATCGTTGGCGAGATCGGCGTTGAACATGTAAACGGGATCGGCCGCCTGCAGCGCGAAACTGGGCGAGACCGCGACCAGATCGTTGATCTGCTGGCCGGTGAGGGCGCCGGTCTGTGGATCGCCCACCGCCCCCTGGTATTGGCGGATCGAGTCGCGGGTGCCCGCGCCGATCGCGCCGTCGATCGCGCCGAAATAAAAGCCGGTCGCCTGAAGGCCCTGCTGCACCCACATCGCCTGGGTCTGGTCCAGCGCGATTGCGTCGGTCGGGCCAGCGCCACCGCGCGTGCCGCCATTGGCGCCACAGGCCCCCGGGTGGGTGGCGCAATAGGCCGCCCCGAGGAAAATGCCGCCGACCACGACACGGCCGAGGTTGCGCCCCTGCGCCTCGGCGGGCGGCGGGGCGATGACACCGGCCGCAAGGACCGAGGCAACGAACAGGGTGAAGAGAATGTGGAGCGCGCGCGACGGCGCGAATGAGCGAATCGACATATCCGGATGGAACCTCGCAATGCAACGGGAACAGATACCCGCGAGCCTGCCGATCCGGTGGGGCGGTGTCAATTTCCGCGTGCCGTAACGCAAAAGGCCGGGCACTTGGCCCGGCCTTGGATCTGCTGCGATCGCGCCCTGCGCTCAGGCGTGGATCGGCCCGTCACCGCAGGCCAGCGCCGCCTCGCGCACCGCTTCCGACACCGTCGGGTGGGCGTGGCAGGTGCGCGCGAGGTCTTCCGCCGAAGCGCCGAATTCCATCGCCACACAGGCCTCGTGGATCAGCTCGCCCGCCGAGGGGCCGATGATATGCACGCCGAGGATGCGGTCGGTGTCCTTGTCGGCGAGGATCTTTACGAAGCCCTCACCGGCAAACATCGCCTTGGCCCGGCCGTTGGCCATGAACGAGAACTTGCCGACCTTGTAGGCACGGCCCGCTTGCTTCAGCTCTTCCTCGGTCTGGCCCACGGCGGCCACTTCGGGCGCGGTGTAGATCACGCCCGGGATCACGCCGTAGTTCACATGCCCCGCCTGGCCGGCGATGCTCTCGGCCACCGCCATGCCCTCGTCCTCGGCCTTGTGGGCCAGCATCGGCCCCTCGATCACGTCGCCCAGCGCCCAGATGCCGGGCACCGAGGTTTTCCAATGCTCCGTGGCGATCTGGCCGCGCGCGGTCATGTTCACACCCAGCGCGTCGAGCCCGAGCCCCTCGGTGAACGGCTTGCGCCCCGTCGCCACCAGCACCACGTCGGCCTCCAGCGCGTGTTCGCTCTCATCCTTCTTCAGCTTGTAGTGCACCGTGGCCTTGGTCTTTTTCGCATCAACCGATTGCACCGCCGCCCCGAGCACGAAGCTGAGCCCCTGCTTCTTGAGGCTGCGCAGGAGCGTCTTGGCAATCTCGCCGTCCATTCCCGGCGTCACATGGTCGAGGTATTCGACCACCGTCACCTCCGCGCCGAGCCTTGCATAGACCGAGCCCATTTCGAGCCCGATCACCCCGGCGCCAATCACCACCATGCGCTTGGGCACCTTGGGCAGGCTGAGCGCGCCAGTGGAGCTGACCACCACCTTTTCGTCGATCTCGACACCCGGCAGGCTGGACGCCTCAGAGCCGGACGCGATCACGATATTCCTGGCGTTGTGGGTCTCGTCGCCCACCTTCACCTGCCCCGCCGCCGGGATCGTCGCCCAGCCCTTGATCCAGTCGACCTTGTTCTTCTTGAACAGGAACTCGATGCCCTTGGTGTTCTGCGCCACCACGTCGTCTTTGTAGGCCTGCATCTGTGGCCAGTCGACACTGGGCGATTTGCCCTTCAGGCCCATCTTGGCGAAGTTGTGCTCGGCCTCGTGCAGCGAATGGCTGGCGTGCAGCAGCGCCTTCGAGGGGATGCAGCCGACGTTGAGGCAAGTGCCGCCCAGCGCCTCGCGCCCCTCGACACAGGCCGTTTTCAGCCCCAGCTGCGCCGCGCGGATTGCGCAGACATAGCCGCCGGGGCCGCCGCCGATCACGATCACATCATAGTCCGCCATCTGTCCTGTCCTTTCCTGTGCGCGCGGTTGGCGCCTTATTCCGCTGCCTGCCCGTCAAAAATCGATCGCGACGTCACGGTAGCCGTAGACATCTTGCGCCGGGTCGCGCGAATCAGCCTGGACCGCCGCCACCGCGCCGCCAACCAGCACGCCGACCAACCCGCCCGCAATGCCACCGGCCCGCATCGATTGGTTGATCTGGGAAATTGTTTCATTGAACGGTTCGATCGTCTTGGTCTTGCTCACGCCATCAAGCGTGCAAGTGACCGACGCCACCGACGTGCGGCCCTGCATATTAGGCGAAAGCACCACGGCGGGGCTTTCGAAGCTGGAGGAAAACCCATCGCCCGCGAAGCTGCAGGGCACGCCCTTTATCTGCTCACGCTCGCCCTGAACCCGTCTGTAGGTCGACACGGTAAAGCTCGATGAACCACGCGCGCCAAGCTCTTTCGAAGCCGTATAGGGCACCGGAGGCGTCGTGATCTGCACACCCGTGCAAGCCGCAAGGCCGAAGAGGGCGGCGGTAGTGAGAAGACCCAGTCTAGGCATCAGTTTCCCTTTTCGGTTGACCCCGGCAAGCCCGGGCGCACCCCTTCGCCCGGCACCGCCGGCTAGTCGGTCTTTCCCCGCGTGAGGACGAAAGCGAGCACGAGGGTGAGCGCCACGTAGGCCCAGGCGGCCCAGATCAGCCAGACCGGGCCGTTGAGCGCCACCACGCCATAGGCGGCGGCGATCACGATCACCGAGCGGACCGCCCAGATTTTGAGCTTGCGGCTGCGGCTGGGCATCCAGCCGGACAGGCCGGACTGCTTGTTATCATCGCTCATCTTACAAATCCATCAGCAGGCGGCGCGGGTCTTCCAGCGCCTCTTTCACGCGGACAAGGAAGGTGACTGCCCCCTTGCCGTCGACGATCCGGTGATCGTAACTCAGCGCCAGATACATCATCGGCCGGATCACGATCTCGCCGTTCACCACCACCGGGCGGTCCTGGATCTTGTGCATGCCGAGGATGCCCGACTGCGGCGGGTTCAGGATCGGCGCCGACATCAGCGAGCCGTAGACCCCGCCGTTCGAGATCGTGAAGGTGCCACCCTGCATCTCGTCCATGGTCAGCTTGCCGTCACGGGCGCGGCGGCCCTTCTCGGCAATCGCTTTCTCGATCCCGGCAAAACTCATCGCGTCGGCATCGCGGATCACCGGCACCACCAAGCCCTGCGGCGTGCCGGCGGCGACGCCCATGTGCACGAAGTTCTTGTAGACCACGTCGGTGCCGTCGATCTCGGCGTTCACCTCCGGCACTTCCTTCAGCGCGTGGATGCAAGCCTTGGTGAAGAACGACATGAAGCCGAGGCGCACGCCGTGCTTCTTCTCGAACTCGTCCTTGTACTGGTTGCGCAGGTCCATCACCGCCTTCATGTCCACCTCGTTGTAGGTGGTCAGGATCGCGGCAGTGTTCTGCGCATCCTTGAGGCGGCGGGCAATGGTCTGGCGCAGGCGGGTCATCTTCACCCGCTCTTCGCGCGCGGCATCCCCGGCCGCAACCGGGGCGCGCGGCGCGGCGGCGGCGGTGGGCGCGGCGGCCTTCGGCGCCGTCGAAGCCGCGGACACGGCCCTGGCCACATCGTCCTTCATGATCCGCCCGTCACGGCCCGTGCCCTGCACCTGGTCCGCCGACAGCCCGGCTTCGGCCATCGCCTTCTTGGCAGAGGGCGCATCTTCGATATCCTTGCCCCCGGTCGCGGGCGCAGCGGCAACGGCCGCGGCAGGCTGAGACGGCGCAGCAGCGGCTCCGGCCCCTTCCTGCATCATGGCGAGCTTACCGCCCGCCTCGACCGTGGCGCCTTCGGCGAACAGGATCTCGGCGAGCACGCCGGAGGTCGGCGCGGGCACTTCGACCGAAACCTTGTCGGTCTCCAGCTCGCAGAGCATCTCGTCGGCATTCACCACGTCGCCTACCTTTTTGAACCAGGTCGACACCGTCGCCTCGGTCACGCTTTCGCCGAGGCTCGGTACCATCACGGCGACGGTAGGGCCCTTGGCGGGCGCGGCCGGGGGCGTGGCGGGCTTCGCGGCGGGAGCGGGCGCGGCCCCGACACCCTCGGTCAGCGTGGCGAGCAGGGCGTCCACCCCGACCGTTTCGCCTTCCCCGGCGATGATCTCACCCAGGGTCCCGGCGGCGGGCGACGGCACTTCCACCGTCACCTTGTCGGTCTCCAGCTCGCAGAGCATCTCGTCGGCGGCCACGGTGTCGCCCGGTTTCTTGAACCAGGTCGCCACGGTGGCCTCGGTCACGCTTTCGCCCAGGGTGGGCACCCGAACTTCAATGCTCATCTCAGTTTCCTTCGATCGTCAGCGCGTCGGACACGAGCGCTTCTTGTTGTGCTTTGTGCTGGCTCATCAGTCCGGTGGCCGGCGAGGCGGAGGCCGGACGCCCGGCATACCGTGGCCGCGTGTTGCTCTCGCGAATCCGCGTCAGAACCCATTCGATGTTCGGCTCCATGAAACTCCAGGCGCCCTGGTTCTTGGGCTCTTCCTGGCACCAGACCACGTTGGCGTTCGGGAAGCGGCCCAGCTCCTTGACCAGGCTCAGCGCCGGGACCGGGTAGAATTGCTCGACCCGCATCAGGTAGACGTCGTCGATGCCGCGCGCGTCGCGCGCTTCGAGCAGATCGTAGTAGACCTTGCCCGAGCACATCACCACGCGCTTGATCTCGGAATCGGGCTTCAGCACGGCGTTGGATTTGCCCGTGGTCTTGCCCGCATCGGCATCGTCCCAGAGCACGCGGTGGAACGACGACCCCTCGGTGAAGTCGGACGCGTCGGAGACCGCGAGCTTGTGGCGCAGCAACGATTTTGGCGTCATCATCACCAGCGGTTTGCGGTAGCTGCGGTGCAGCTGGCGGCGCAGGATGTGGAAGTAGTTGGCCGGGGTGGTGCAATTGGCGACGATCCAGTTGTCACTGCCGCAAAGCTGCAAATACCGCTCGAGACGGGCCGAGGAATGCTCGGGCCCCTGCCCCTCGAAGCCGTGCGGCAGCAGCAGCACCAGCCCCGACATGCGCAGCCACTTGGCTTCGCCCGAGGAGATGAACTGGTCGATCATGATCTGCGCGCCGTTGGCGAAATCGCCGAACTGCGCCTCCCACAGCGTGAGCGCGTTGGGCTCGGCCAGGCTGTAGCCGTATTCGAACCCGAGCACCGCGTATTCCGAGAGCATCGAATCGATCACCTCGTAGCGGGCCTGGCCGCCGCGGATGTGGTTGAGCGGGTAGTAGCGCTCTTCGGTGGTCTGGTCGACGAAGGCCGAGTGGCGCTGGCTGAAGGTGCCGCGCGTGGCGTCCTGGCCCGACAGGCGCACCGGGTAGCCTTCGAGCTGGAGCGAGCCGAACGCCAGCGCCTCGCCGGTTGCCCAGTCGAACCCCTTTCCACTCTCGAACATCGCCGCCTTGGTGTCGAGCATCCGCCCCACCGTCTTGTGCAGGTCGAAGCCGTCCGGGGCATGGGTCAGCGCCGTGCCGATCTCGCGGAACGTTTCGGTCGGGATCGCGGTCTGGCCGCGCTGGTATTCGTCGCCGTGGCGGGTGAGATGCGCCCAGCGCCCGTCGAGCCAGTCCGCTTTGTTGGGCTTGTAGTCCTTCGAAGCTTCGAACTCGCCGTTGAGATTGGCCTGGAAGGCGGTCTTCATGTCCTCGATCTCGCCCTCGGGGATCAGCCCGTCCTTGACCAGCCGCTCGGTGTAGAGCTGCAGCGTGGACTTGTGGGTCTTGATGTTCTTGTACATCAGCGGGTTGGTGAACATGGGCTCGTCGCCCTCGTTGTGCCCAAACCGGCGGTAGCAAAACATGTCGATGACCACGTCCTTGTGGAACTTCTGGCGGAACTCGGTGGCCACCCGCGCGGCATGCACCACCGCTTCCGGATCATCGCCGTTGACGTGAAAGATCGGCGCCTCGACCATCAGCGCAATGTCGGTCGGGTAGGGCGAGGAGCGCGAGAACGAGGGGGCCGTCGTGAAGCCGATCTGGTTGTTCACGACGATATGGATCGTGCCGCCGGTGCGGTGACCGACGAGGCCCGACAGACCGAAGCCCTCCGCCACCACGCCCTGGCCGGCAAAGGCGGCATCGCCGTGCAGCAGGATCGGCAGCACCTGGGTGCGGTCCGCGTCGCCGAGCTGCGCCTGTTTGGCGCGGGTCTTGCCCAGCACCACCGGGTTCACCGCTTCGAGGTGCGAGGGGTTGGCGGTGAGGCTGAGGTGCACCTTGTTGCCGTCGAACTCGCGGTCCGACGAGGCGCCGAGGTGGTATTTCACATCGCCCGAGCCGTCGATGTCTTCCGGCTTGAAACTGCCGCCCTGGAATTCATTGAAGATCGCGCGGTAGGGCTTGGAAAGCACGTTGGCCAGCACCGAGAGGCGGCCGCGGTGCGGCATGCCGATCACGATTTCCGTCAGCCCGAGGTTGCCGCCCCGCTTGATGATCTGTTCCATCGCCGGCACCAGCGCCTCGGCCCCGTCGAGGCCGAACCGCTTGGTGCCCATGAATTTCACGTGACAGAATTTTTCGAAGCCCTCGGCCTCGACCAGCTTGTTGAGGATCGCCCGGCGGCCCTCGCGGGTGAAGGCGATCTCGTTGCCGAAGCCCTCGATCCGCTCTTTCAGCCAGCCCGCCTGTTCGGGGTCGGAGATGTGCATGTATTGCAGCGCGAAGGTGCCGCAATAGGTGCGCCGCACCAGGTCGATGATCTGGCGCATGCTGGCCACCTGCAGGCCCAGCACGTTGTCGAGAAAGATCGGCCGGTCCATGTCGGCTTCGGTGAAGCCATAGGAGGCGGGTTCAAGCTCAGGCTGGCTCTGCTGTTTCGTGCTGTCCATGTCGAGCGGGTCGAGGTCGGCCGCCAGGTGGCCCCGGATTCGGTAGGCGCGGATGATCATCAGCGCGCGCACGGAATCGAGCACCGCGCGTTTTACTTGCGCCTCGGTGATCTCCACGCCCTTTTCGACGGCCTTTTGCGCGACCTTCACCGCCACCTTTGCCGGCGTCGGCTCTTCGGGCCATTGCCCGTCAAGCGCGTGCACAAGGTCGCCGCCCGGCGTGGGCGGCCAGTCGGTGCGCGCCCAGGAGGGGCCATGGGCCTCGGCCTTCACGTCCATCTCGGCATCGCCCAGCTCGGCGAAAAACGCCTGCCACGCCGCGTCAACCGCGTTCGGGTCGTTGGCATATTGCGCGTAGAGCTGCTCCAGGTAGGCCGCGTTATGGCCCTGCATGAAGCTTGACGCTTTGAATTGGTCGTTGGGGGCTTGGTCGGTCATGGCATCACCTGACAAGTGGAATGCAGGCGCCCCGAAACCCCGGAGCGCCTGCGGGAATGTTTACTTCGCCGCGTCGATCGCGGCCATCACCGCCTCGCCCAGCGTCGCGGGGCTGTCTGCGACCATGATCCCGGCCGATTTCATCGCTTCGATCTTGCTTTCCGCATCGCCCTGGCCGCCCGAGACGATCGCCCCGGCATGGCCCATGCGCCGACCCGGAGGCGCGGTGCGCCCGGCGATGAAACCCGCGACCGGTTTCCAGCGGCCCTTCTTCTTCTGCGCGGCGAGAAACTCGGCAGCTTCCTCTTCGGCGGTGCCGCCGATCTCGCCGATCATGATCATCGAATGGGTCTCGGGATCGTCGAGGAACATGTCGAGCACGTCGATATGCTCGGTGCCCTTGATCGGGTCGCCACCGATACCGACGGCGGTAGATTGGCCGAGGCCGAGATCGGAGGTCTGTTTCACGGCTTCATAGGTAAGGGTGCCGGACCGGCTCACAACACCCACGCTCCCGCGTTTGTGAATATGGCCGGGCATGATGCCGATCTTGCAGGCGTCGGGAGTGATCACGCCGGGGCAGTTCGGGCCGATCAGGCGGCTCTTGGATCCTTCGATCGCGCGCTTCACCTTCATCATGTCGAGCACCGGGATGCCTTCGGTAATGCAGACGATCAGCTCCATCCCGGCGTCGATCGCCTCAAGGATGGAATCCGCGGCAAACGGCGGCGGCACGTAGATCACCGAGGCATTGGCTTCGGTCACCGCCTTGGCCTCGTGCACCGAGTTGAACACCGGCAGGTTGAGGTGGGTCTGGCCACCCTTGCCCGGCGTCACGCCGCCGACCATTTTGGTGCCGTAGGCGATCGCCTGTTCGGAGTGGAACGTGCCCTGCGAGCCGGTGAAGCCCTGGCAGATCACCTTGGTGTTTTGGTCTACGAGAATGGCCATGTGGTCAGGCTCCTGTTCGTTTCAATTCTTGTCCGGGCCGGCCCGGGCGCGGGAAATACGCAGCCAGCAGCTCGTATTCCGGCGCGAGCCGTTCCATCAGTGCGTCGAAGGCGTCGTCCGACAGATCGTCCACCGTCAGTTTCCGCCGCTTGTGCGAGACATTCACTCGCGGGAGGTCGAAGCGCCGGCCCAGGCGGGCCGACAGCGCATCGGCCAGCGCGTCGAGCTGGTCGATGCGAAAGATCGCGTCATACACGGACAGGTCGGGCCCGAGGTAATAGCCCGCCGGGCGGGTGTGCTCCTCGATCACGTGGAACCCGGCCTGGTAGGCATCGAGCCGCAGCACGAAGTCGTTGAGACTGGGGCGCAGCGAAAGCTCGCCCGCGACCCGGCCCCGCCGCCCCAGCCGCCGCAAGCGGCCCCGCAGCCGCAGCGCCACGCTGCGCAGATCGCGCCCGCGCGGCAGTTCCGATTGCGCCAGGCCGTCGCGGCCCATCACCTTGTCGGACCAGGTCGAGATGATCCGCGACGCCGGATCGCGCACGACGGAGAATTTCCAGTAGTCGCCGAGCCGGGCGAACTCGGCCGGATCGAACTTCGTGCTGGGAAACACGCCATGCACCCGCCCGCCGGCAAGCCGCACCCGCAGGTGATGCGGATCGTAAGCCTCGCCATACTTCAGCTCGTAGAAGGCGCGCTTGATCGAAGAACAGGCGACCTTCGGGATCGGCGTGTAGGCGACGCGATATGTGGAGAGCGCAACGGTCATGCTGACGCGTCCCGGGGCCGGCCGAAACCGGCCCCCGGAGCTTTACCCCTTCACCGCTTTCACGATCTTCTGCGCGCCGTCCTTGAGGTTGTCGGCGGCGATCACGTCGAGCCCGGAATTGTTGATCAGCGCCTTGCCCTCTTCCACGTTGGTGCCTTCGAGACGCACCACCAGCGGCACCTTCAGGCCCACTTCCTTCACCGCCGCGATCACGCCGTCGGCGATGATGTCGCAGCGCATGATGCCGCCGAAGATGTTGACGAGGATGCCCTTCACGTTCGGGTCGGAGGTGATGATCTTGAACGCCTCGGTCACCTTCTCCTTGGTCGCGCCACCGCCCACGTCGAGGAAGTTGGCCGGCTCGGCGCCGTAGAGCTTGATGATGTCCATCGTCGCCATCGCCAGGCCCGCACCGTTCACCATGCAGCCGATCTCGCCGTCGAGGGCGATGTAGTTGAGGTCGTATTTCGACGCCTCCAGCTCCTTGGGGTCTTCCTCGGTGGTGTCGCGCAGCTCGGCGATATCGGGGTGGCGGTAGATCGCGTTGCCGTCGAAACCGAACTTCGCGTCAAGCACCTTGAGATCGCCCGCGTCGGTGACGATCAGCGGGTTGATCTCGAGCATCTCCATGTCTTTGTCGGTGAAGACCTTGTAGAGCGTGCCCATCAGCGCCACGCATTGCTTCACCTGCGCGCCTTCGAGGCCCAGCGCGAAGGCGATGCGGCGGCCGTGGAAGCCCTGGTAGCCGGTGGCCGGGTCGACGCTGAAGCTCAGGATCTTTTCGGGCGTTTTCGCGGCCACGTCCTCGATGTCCATGCCGCCCTCGGTCGAGCAGACGAAGCTGATGCGGCTGGTCTGGCGATCCACCAGCAGGGCAAGGTAAAGCTCGCGCCGGATGCCCGCGCCGTCTTCGATGTAGACGCGGTTCACCTGCTTGCCGGCCGGGCCGGTCTGGTGCGTCACCAGCGTGCGACCGAGCATCTTCTTGGCCTCGTCGGCGGCTTCTTCCACCGATTTGGCCAGGCGCACACCGCCCTTTTCACCCGCCTCGGCTTCCTTGAAATGGCCCTTGCCGCGCCCACCGGCGTGGATCTGCGCCTTGACCACCCAGAGCGGCCCGTCGAGCTCACCGGCCTTGGTCTTGGCCTCGTCGGCCTTGAGTACGACACGGCCGTCCGACACCGGAGCGCCATAGCTGCGAAGAAGCGCCTTCGCCTGGTATTCATGGATGTTCATGAAGCTATCCCGTCTGCTTGCGATTGCACGGGTCATGGCACATCATGAACAGGTGAAGAAACAGTTTCTTTGCGGCAAGCAGGTTTTGGCCGGGATTTGAGCGTTTTGTGATCACACGTCTGAAAATGGTGATCACAAAACGGAATCGCGGCAAGCTGTCGCATCCAGATCGCCGCGAGTCGCAGGGTCCGGGAGGGCGGGTATGAGCACACAGAGCTGGGCGGTCGTAGCCACCGTCGACGAACCCACGCCGCTGGTGCTGACCTTCGCCGCCTATCACCTCACCTGCGGGGCCAAGGAGGTTCACCTCTATTTCGACAGCCCCGACCGCGAGGCCGAAGCGGCCCTGGCGGGGCTGCCGGGACTGCACATCGTCACCAGCGACGACGCGCATTGGGCCGAGGCGCGCGGCGGAGTCCGGCCCGCGCTGCCCACCAGCCGACAGATCGCCAACGTCAACCACGCCTACGCGCGCACCGGGGCCGACTGGCTGCTGCACATCGACGCCGACGAATTCCTGCGCGATCCCGCCGCGTTGACGGCCCGGATGGCCACAACCCCCGACAACGTGGTGTTTATCCAGCTCGGCGTGATCGAGCGCGTGCGCCTTGTCGGCGCCCCAAACCTGGGCCTGTTCGACGGCCTGTTTCGCGCCCCACGCGAAGATTCAGACAGCTGGACCCCGGAGGTCTATGGCCGGTTTTCGAAGTTCCTGGGCCGCGGCGTGGCCGGGCACCACGCCGGCAAGGCGCTGGTGCGCACCGGGCTGACCGGGCTGCGGCAGCTGATCCACTATCCGAAGTTCACCGACAGCGACGCCTTTCCGCCGTTTCGCCAGATGCCCGCGCAGCTGTTGCATTTCGACGGGATCACACCGCTGCATTATGCGGCCAAGCTGCTGCGGCGGTTCGACGAGCCCGCGTTCAAACCGACTCACGACAAACACGGGCGCGGTGCGCAGATGCGGTTTCTGCGCAACAACCGCGGCAAGCGCCGCCCGCTCGAAAACTTCACCCTCGGCTTGCTCTATGTCACGCCCGATCAGGCCGACAGGCTCGAGGCGCTCGGCGTGCTGGCGCGCCTCGCCTTCGATCCGGCGCCCGCGCTCGCGGTCCTGAACATCGACGCCGACCTGACCTGCACCAGCTTCGACGCCCGCCTGCGCGACCGGATGCCCGAGCTGATCAACACGATCGCCCTCTCCGGTTGAATCGAAAAGGCCGGGCACACAGGCCCGGCCTTGCCGAAAATCTCAGGCTGAAGCGCTCAGTCCAGCGCCGGGTCGATCGCCTTGCAGGCCGCCACGAGGCCCTTCACCGCATCGACCGACTTGTCGAACATTTCCTGCTCGTCCTTGAGCAGCTTGATGTCGACCACGCGCTCGACGCCGTTCGCGCCGATGATCGTCGGCACGCCAACGTAAAGCCCGTTCAGGCCAAGCGCCCCGTCAACCCAGGCGGCGCAGGGCAGCAGGCGTTTCTGGTCTTTCAGGTAGGCCTCGGCCATCTCGATGGCGCTGGCGGCGGGAGCGTAGAACGCCGAGCCGGTCTTCAGCAGGCCGACGATCTCGGCGCCGCCGTCGCGGGTGCGCTGCACGATCGCGTCAAGCTTGTCCTTGGTGGTCCAGCCCATCTCGATCAGGTCCGGCAGCGGAACGCCGGCGACGGTGGAGTAGCGGGTGAGCGGCACCATCGTGTCGCCGTGGCCGCCGAGCACGAAGGCCGTCACGTCCTTCATCGACACGTCGAACTCGACCGACAGAAAATGACGGAACCGGGCGGCGTCCAGCACGCCGGCCATGCCGACGACCTTCTCGGGCGGCAGACCCGAGAACTGCTGCAACGCCCAGACCATCGCGTCGAGCGGGTTGGTGATGCAGATCACGAAGGCGTCGGGGGCGTGCGCCTTGAGGCCCTCGCCGACCGACTTCATGACCTTGAGGTTGATGCCGAGCAGGTCGTCGCGGCTCATGCCGGGCTTGCGCGGCACGCCGGCGGTGACGATGCACACGTCGGCCCCGGCGATATCGGCGTAATCGTTGGTGCCTTTCAGGCTCGCGTCGAAGCCTTCGACCGGGCCGCTCTCGGCGATGTCGAGCGCCTTGCCCTGGGGCGTGCCTTCGGCGATGTCGAACAGGACAACGTCGCCGAGTTCCTTGAGCGCAACGAGGTGGGCGAGCGTGCCGCCGATCTGGCCGGCGCCGATGAGGGCGATCTTGGGTCGAGCCATGGAAGTGATCTCCGGGTCAGGTTGGTTTCGCCCGCGTGGGTAACCTTGTCGCACCCCTTACGCAAGCCCGCTGCGCCGCAGCACGGACCTTTGAGGGCTTTCGGCACCCCTGTGTTTGCGCTAAATCTGCACCGACCGCCCCCCGAAACGCCGCCGCGTGGCTTGCCGGGGGGCGCGCAGGCCGGGGGTGATTCCCGCGCAATCGGGGAAGCGAATGGAAGGCACGGCGTTCTGGGTGCTGGCAGTCATCGCTGCGGTGTTTGTCGGCATGAGCAAGGGCGGGTTGCCGATGGCGGGCGCCGTCGCGGTGCCGATCCTGGCGCTCACGATCAGCCCGGTCACCGCCGCCGGGCTGCTGCTGCCAGTCTATGTGGTCTCCGACATGTTCGGCCTCTACGCCTACCGCAAGGATTTCAATCCCCGCGTGCTCTGGATCATCGGGGCCAGCGCCACGCTGGGCATCGCCATCGGCTGGGCCACCGCGGCCTGGGTCGAGGAACGGTGGGTGACGCTGATCGTCGGCCTGATCGGCGTGGCCTTCGTGGTGAACCAGATCGTGCGTCACCGCATCCCGCGCGAGGCCCAGCCCGCACGCCTGCTGCCCGGCCTGTTCTGGGGCACGATCACCGGCTTCACCAGCTTCGTCAGCCACTCGGGCGGGCCACCCTACCAAGTCTACACCTTGCCGCTGAAGATGCGCCGGACGATGTTCGCCGGCACCGCGACAATCGCCTTCGCCTATATCAACGCGGTAAAGCTGGTGCCCTATTTCTTCCTCGGCCAGATCAACCTCGACAGCCTGAAGATCGCCGCGCTGCTCGCCGTGCCCGCCTCGGCGGCGGTGTTCGTCGGGGTCTGGCTGGTGAAGGTGATGAGCGAAAAGGTCTACTTCCGGCTCATCCTCGGCACGCTGCTGGTGCTGTCGCTGAAGCTGATCTGGGACGGGATCGCGGGCTAGGCCGGATCGCCCCGCACCATCGGGCCACCCTCGACCCGCTCGAAATGCTCGCCCGCCGCGATCAGGCAGGTAATGCCCGAAGGCGCGGTCACGGTGATGGTCCAGGTGCCGGTCTCGGGCGAGGCGAAGACCTCCACCAGCCGGCCGCCATCCGCCAGCCCGATCGCCTGGGGGCTCTCGCCGTAAAGCTCGGCGAGCCGCGCGACGATGACGCTACGGTCGGTGCACAGGGCGGTGTCGGCGCGCGCGCCCTGCAGGGTCAGCAGGATCGCCCCGAGACCAAGCCCGAGCGTGAAGAGATCGCGGGTCATGCGCTGTCCTTTCGTGCTGCGTCTGGCCGATGGGCCATGCGTGGACAGGCTGGCGCGCCGGGGCAAAGGCCGCGTTAACCTTGCGCGCGCCGCCGCGCCCCGCATTCTGCTGCAGCGCGGCATTTTCCCCTTGCGCATTCGTGCGCGCCTGTGGTCCCTTGCGCAACAAAATTACGGACGGAGAGAATCATGACCCAGTCGATGCGCCCCTACCGGTCGGTGCTCTACATTCCCGGCTCGAATGCGCGCGCACTCGACAAGGCGCGGGGGCTGGCCGCCGACGCGATCATCTTCGACCTCGAAGACGCCGTGGCGCCCGATGCCAAGGACGCGGCCCGCGCCACCCTGCGCGAAGAGCTCGACAAGGGCGGCTACGGCAACCGCGCCAAGCTGGTGCGCATCAACGGGTTTGATACGATCTGGGGCAATGCCGATATCCAGGCCTTCCGCAACGCCGAGATCGACGGCATCCTGCTGCCCAAGGTCAACTCCGCCTATGACATCGAAACGCTGGCCGAGATGATGTCGGACGTGGCGATCTGGGCGATGATGGAGACCGCGTCGGGCGTGCTCAACGCCAAGGAAATCGCCGCCCACCCGCGCCTTGCCGGCATCGTCATGGGCACCAACGACCTGGTGAAAGAACTGGGCGCGCGCCCCGGCCCCGACCGCGCCGAGATCATGACCGCGCTGCAGATCAGCCTGATCGCCGCGCGCGCCGACGGCGTGCCGATCGTCGACGGCGTGTATAATGCGTTCAAGGACGAAGACGGGCTGCGGCGCGAATGCGAGCAGGGGCGTGATCTGGGCTTTGACGGCAAGACCTTGATCCACCCGGCCCAGCTTGCCATCGCCAACGAAGTCTTCGCCCCGTCGGCGGCCGACCTCGAGCTTGCCCAGCGCCAGATCGCCGCCTTCGAGGAGGCCGAGGCCAGCGGCAAGGGCGTGGCCGTGGTCGACGGCAAGATCGTCGAAAACCTGCATGTGGTCACCGCGCGCGCGCTGATCGCCAAGGCCGAGGCGATCGCGGCGCTTGCCGGTTGAGGCATCGTTTGCCTTCGCTCTACGTGCTATCGTGGTGGCGATAGACGCAACCGGAACAGGGGGCCACGGCCATGACACTGCTCGTACTCGGACTTCTTCTCTGGGTTTTCTCGCATACGTTCAAACGCATCCTGCCCGGGCTGCGCACGGCACTGGGAGAGGACCGGGGCAAGGGCCTCGTCGCCCTGTTCGCGCTCGCCGGCATCGTGCTGATGGTGATCGGCTACCGGGGCGCGCCGGTGATGCCGGTCTACGCGCCGCTGCCGGGCATGGGGCACCTTGTGAACCTCACCATGCTCGCCGCGATCTATTTTCTCGGCGCCGGCGGGATGAACACCTGGATCGCCACCAAGGTGCGCCACAACATGCTGACGGGGCTGCTGATCTGGGCGTTTTCGCACCTGCTGGTCAATGGCGACCTCGCTTCGATCATCCTGTTCGGCGGCATCGCCCTCTACTCCCTGGCCTCGATGCTGCTGATTAGCCGCGCCACGCCCTGGGTGAAGCCCGAGCCGGCCGGCGCGCGCAAGGAGATCATCCTCGTCGTCGCCACGCTGGTGCTCTACGGCGCGATCACCGGCGTTCACATCTGGCTTGGCCACAACCCGTTCCTGGGCACCTACGCCTAGCCCGCAACCGCATGGAGTTCCGCATGGCAAAGACAAACCCGGGCCGTTTCTTCGAAGACTACCGCGTCGGCGAGGTGATCGCCCACGCCGTGCCGCGCACCGTCTCGGGTGGCGAACGCGCGCTCTACCATGCGCTCTACCCGGCCCGCCACGCGCTCTATTCGTCCGACGAGTTCGCCCGCAATTGCGGCCTCGACGCGAGCCCGCTCGACGAGCTTGCCGCCTTCCACATCGTCTTTGGCAAGACCGTGCCCGACGTATCGCTGAACGCGGTGGCGAACCTTGGCTATGCCGAGGGGCGCTGGCTGAAACCGGTCTGGCCCGGCGACACGCTGCGCTCGGAGAGCCAGGTGATCGGGCTCAAGCAGAACTCGAACGGCAAGTCCGGCGTGGTTTGGGTGCGCACGCGCGGCTACAACCAGGACGACGAGGCGGTGCTCGACTATATCCGCTGGGTGATGGTGAAAAAGCGCGATCTGGAGGCGGACGCCCCCGACACGCTGATCCCCGAGCTGAAGCCCGCGCTCGCGGCCGACGACCTGGTGATCCCCGAGGGGCTCGATTTCGCGCGCTACGATTTCACCCTCGCCGGCGAACGCCACCGCTGGGGCGACTACCGGATCGGCGAGAAGATCGACCATGTCGATGGCGTGACGATCGAGGAGGCCGAGCACATGCTGGCCACCCGGCTGTGGCAGAATACCGCCAAGGTGCATTTCGACGCCACCAACCGCGCCGATGGGAAGCGGCTGATCTACGGCGGCCACGTGATCAGCCTGGCCCGCGCGCTCAGCTTCAACGGGCTGGCGAACGCGCAGATGATCGTCGGGCTCAATGCCGGCGCGCACGCCAACCCCTGCTTCGCCGGCGATACCGTGCGCGCCTGGTCGGAAGTGCTCGACAAGGCCGACACGCCGCATCCCGGCGTCGGCGCGATCCGCCTCCGGCTGGTGGCGGTCAAGCACGGCGCGCCCGCATTCGCGCTGAAGGGCGACGACGAAAAATACCTGCCCGAGGTGCTCCTCGATCTTGACTATTGGGCCCTCATTCCGGTGTGATCGGGGCATGAGATATGCCCTGCCGCTGATCGCCCTCGCCCTCGCCGTCGGCCTGCCCGCCCATGCCGGTGGCACGAAAGACGATTTCGTCGCCACCCGCAATGGCGGCAGCGTTGGCGGGCCCGGCCGCGCCACCGGCACGGGCCACCGCGACGATCCGGGGCTGCGTTTCGTCCAGAGCAATATCACCGAAACGCTCTACCACGAGCTAGGCCACGTGCTGATCGACGTGCTCGATCTGCCGGTGTTCGGCCCCGAGGAATTTGCCGTCGACCTGTTCGCCATCGTGATGATGAACCGGATGCACGACGAAGACGCCGTGGTGGCGATGACCTACGATGTCGCCGCCGCCTACGACGCCGGGGCGATGAAAGAGCGCACCGCCGGCGATGCGCCCGCGATGTGGGACGTGCACGGCTCGGACCGGCAACGCTATTACAACCTCGTCTGCCACATGTATGGCGCCAACCCCGACGGGCGCGATGACGTGGCCGAAGAACTGGGGCTGCCCGAGGCGCGGATGCACACCTGCGAAGACGAATACGCGCTGACCGCCCGTGCTTGGGGCGGCGTGCTCGACGATCTCGCCGTGGGCGCGCCGGGCACCTCGTTCAAGATGGACTGGATGCTCGATGCCGAGAGCCCGGTGACGAAATACGTCGCCGCCGAGGTGGCCCGGCTGAACGCGGTGATGGTGCTGCCCGAGGAGGTATCGGTGAGCGTGATTTCCTGTGGCGAGGTGAATGCCTTTTACGACCCGGGCCCGCGCGAGATCATCATCTGCACCGAGATGGCCGAACACCTCGCCGAACTGGCGCGCTGACCCCGGCCCGGTCTTTCATTTTCGCACCGCCAGCACAGCGCGCGGCTCCCCGCCAACATATTCAAAAATATATATTTCCGGTTGTCCGGCCTTGAGGATTTCTCGATCCCGAATCCCGCGGCGAAAGACAATGCGCCGTTACGTGATCACACGAGGCGCACTTGTGATCACATTTCCGAAAAATCGGCCCCCGTTTCCGCTCACATGCGACATTTCCGCACCCTCGGGGCGTGACACCGGAGCGAATTTGACTATGCATGTGCAGAAACGCCAACAGCTTCGAAAGGTCCTGTCATGGCTGACGTGGAACGGGGCAGCCGCCCGCTTTCTCCGCATGTGTTCGTCTACAAGTGGCCGCTCAACGCGATCGTCTCGATCCTTCACCGGGCCACTGGCGTTGCGATCGGTCTGGTGCTGATGCTGGTCGCGATCTGGTTTCTCGCCGCCGCCTGGTCCGAGCCCGTGTTCAACGCGGTCGACTGGGTGATGACCTCGTGGATCGGCTGGCTGGTGTTGCTCGGCGGCGTCTTTTCGCTGTGGCTTCACTTCTTCAACGGCATCCGCCACCTGATCTGGGACACCGGCTCGTGGTTCGGCCAGAAGCGCGTGTTTCGTTCGGCCGCGGCCACCGTTGTGCTGGGCGGAATCATGACCGTCATCACCCTCATCGTCGCCATCGTCTGGTAGGAGGCCCCATGCGTTACCTCACCGACCGCAAGCGCGCCACCGGCCTCGGCTCGGCCAAGTCCGGCACCGCGCATTTCTGGGAGCAGCGGCTCAGCGCCATCGCGCTCGTCGTGCTCACCCCCCTGTTCATCTTTCCGCTCGCCTACAACATGGGCGACAGTTACGAGGGCGTGCGTGCGGCCTATGCCCACCCGATCAACGCGATCATCGGCCTGGCCTTCTTCGTCACCGCGTTCCTGCATTTCTTCCAGGGCATCCAGGTGGTGATCGAGGATTACGTCTACAGCCGCTGGGAGCTGGTGCTGATCGTCACCATGCGCCTGCTGAGCGCGCTGTTCGCCCTGATCGGCGCTTTCGCCATCCTGAAAATCGCCCTCGCCGGCTGAGGTATCCCACATGGCTGCTTACACATACGAAACCCACGAATACGACGTCGTCGTGGTCGGCGCCGGTGGCGCGGGCCTGCGCGCCACCCTCGGCATGGCCGAACAGGGCCTGCGCACCGCCAACGTCACCAAGGTTTTCCCCACCCGTAGCCACACCGTGGCGGCGCAGGGGGGGATCGCCGCCTCGCTTGGCAACATGGGGCCCGACAGCTGGCAGTGGCACATGTACGATACCGTGAAGGGCTCCGACTGGCTCGGCGATACCGATGCGATGGAATACCTCGCCCGCGAGGCGCCCAAGGCGGTGTATGAGCTGGAGCACTACGGCGTGCCGTTCAGCCGGACCGAAGAGGGCAAGATCTACCAGCGCCCGTTCGGCGGCCATACCACCGAGTTTGGCGATGGCCCGCCGGTGCAGCGCACCTGCGCCGCCGCCGACCGCACCGGCCACGCGATCCTGCACACGCTCTACGGCCAGAGCCTCAAGCACAACGCCGAGTTCTACATCGAGTATTTCGCGCTCGACCTGATCATGGGCGTAGACGGCGCGGTGCAGGGGGTGCTGTGCTGGAAGCTCGACGACGGCACGTTCCACCTGTTCACCGCCAAGATGGTGGTGCTGGCCACCGGCGGCTATGGCCGGGCCTATTTCAGCGCGACGAGCGCCCACACCTGCACCGGCGACGGCGGCGGCATGGTGGCGCGCGCCGGGCTGCCGCTGCAGGACATGGAGTTCGTGCAGTTTCACCCCACCGGGGTGTACGGCGCGGGCGTGCTGATCACCGAGGGCGCGCGCGGTGAAGGCGGATATCTCACCAATTCCGAGGGCGAGCGCTTCATGGAGCGCTATGCGCCGCACTACAAGGATCTCGCCCCGCGCGATTATGTGTCGCGCTGCATGACGATGGAAATCCGCGAAGGCCGTGGCATCGGCGCGAATGGCGACCACATCCACCTCAACCTCAGCCACCTGCCCCCC